>JAALLO010000027.1_pt1 | contig 46765 bp, 43 predicted proteins | sample 7245941 | NCBI WGS metagenome assembly JAALLO01 (sample SAMN13049198, study PRJNA578106) | oil field metagenome | isolation source: filtered produced water from oil reservoir A2 | place: USA:offshore Texas | collected 2016 | reverse complement strand
CGCATTGGTGTCCTTTCGGTAATTATTGTACTGGCAGGTCAGGAAAAGCAAGGTCTACATTACATGAAGGAAGATATTCTCATCGGTTAGGGGTGTAAGTCGTCAATGAAAAAATCCATCCTGGTTATCGGAGCCGGCCGTTTCGGGCGAGGGGTTATCGAAGGACTATTTGAAGAGGGACACGATATATTTGTTATAGACAAAGACGAGGAATCCCTGGACCGTGTACGGGACGTAATCATCTCGGGAGCGATAATGGATGTAGGAGAAGATGAAGATGAACTGGCCCAGCTGGTGGGGCAAAAGAACTTCGATGAGGCCGTAGTAGCCATGGGGTCTGACTTTGAGGGCGCCCTCATTGCCACCAGCATCCTCAAGGATGCCGGTGTGCGGGTATCCGTAAAGGCTTCCACCCGGAGAAGGGGCAATGTACTGGAAAAAATGGGTGCTGATAAAACAGTCTTTCCAGAACGGGACATGGGACTGCGCCTTGCCCACAGCATATCTGCCGAATCGGAAATAGACTTCCTGGAACTACCCCAGGGTTTTATCGTGGAGCAGCTGGAAGTGGGCTCCGGCTTCGCGGATAAATCCATCGCCGCGCTCAACACCACCAACAGGTTCGGCATCTGGATCCTGCTGCTTTACCGCAACGAAGAACCCATCCAGCCCACCGCCACCACCACCCTCATCCAAGGCGATATTATGATAGTTTTCGGTAAAAAGAAAAAACTGCACCTTTTCGAAGCCGAGAATTTCGGCAAGAAGTCAAAATAATTCAAGTTTTGGGTGACTGTCACCATAAACTGGCCTACCTTCATTTATAATGATGGCGTCCTCCAGCCTGATGGTAGTGTCCGTAAACTCCATTGGTATTGACATTACCTCATCTTTTGGGGCCTGTTCAAAGAAGGTTGCCTTCCTTGCAGAAATATCCAACGATTTAACTTGCTCACACATAATCACACCGGTTGTTTGCATCCCTTAAAACACCAAGACGGTGGTGCAGCCCGACATTATGGTCATTTGTGATAAGTCCAAGCTCACTGAAAAACACTGTATAGGCGCACCGGACTTTATAATAGAAATTGTCTCCCCATCGGCCCCTTCTATGGATTATGTAAAAAAACTACAGCTATACGAGAAACATAAAGTAAGAGAATACTGGATTGTCAACTACCTCCGCAAGGATATTTTGGTTTATCAACTGCAAGAGGATGGAGAATACGGCGCCCCTGAAACCTACATTGACGGGGAAATCACTTCCAGCATATTTAAAAATATAAAAATCCACATGGAAGATATTTTTAGCCTTTAAATCCTTAAGTTAGAAAAAAATGTGCTGATTGTATCTGAAATTCTAGAGATAACCCTTTTTGCTGTTTCAGGTTCTATTAACTCCTTCCAAACATACCTGCCGATTTCAGCCAAATCCTCTTCAGCAGAATTTGTGCTTTTGTAAAAGTAACACCCAAAGAAGCCGTCACAACACCTTTATCACTGCAATACTCCGTTTTTTGGGGGGTATTTGATTAGGCAGTAAAGCCTCAGGCATAAAGAAAGCGTACCCTTTTGGTTTTGCCCGTAGGGTACGCTGGTTCCGTATAATTATTTTTCAACATAACCGGGAACAGACCTAAGAACCGTATACATCCTCGGAAACGGAACTTGTGTCATCCTTAGAGTCATTGGATAGATCCCCATAGACATCCTCGGATACCGAATCACCACTGTCACTGTCCGGCACTTCAATCTCCGGCGTGTCATTAATGATGACAGTTTTAGATTCCCCATCCCACTGTACACTGGCGCCAAAACACTCACTGATAAAACGAAGAGGAACCAGGGTCCGGCCGTTTTCCAAACGGGCAGGAGCATCTAAGGCTTTACTTTCTCCATCAACCACAGGGTTCATCGAGCCGATTTCCATTTCGATAACAGTATTCCCTTTTTCAATTATGGCCATTTTACTCGCACCATCCCAGGTTACCTTTCCTTCCAACGCTTCACTTACAAAACGAAGTGGGACAAAAGTGCGCCCGGTTTCAGCATCCAAAAAAGGCTTTTCATCCGGAAAACTAACTACCTGACCATTCACTGTTACCTTCAGATCATTTACTGTAGAAGAATTTAAAAGAATTATCCGGGTAATAGATACCACAAAAAATCACCAATATGTACACTGGGTAATTATTCATGTTTTATTCTTAACCGGCATGCGAGTAGGTGAAGTCCTCTACCTCCGAAACAAAGACATTGATTTAAGAAAAAAGACCATAACTGTGAGACGTGGGAAAGGAGGCAAGTCCAGGGTGATTCCGATAAACAGCTCATTACTGCCAATATTGAAAGGCTATAAGAAAAAATTGAAATCAGGCGCGGAAGGCATTCTATTTCCCAGCAAAAGATCAATGACATGACATTTAACTCCACAATACGTTCGTCAGTTCATCAAAAAATATTGCAGAATAGCAGGCATTAAAAAGGAAAAACTGAGTCCCCACGTATTCCGGCACGGTTTTGCCACAACCCTTTACCAGGATATGGGTGTGGACCTACTCCGGATAGCCACACTTTTAGGACACAGCAGTATCCGAACCACTGAAATATATTCTCATACTTCCGAATCTCATTTACGCAGCGCAATTGACAAGATTAAAATATAAAACATATTAGAAAAGGGAAACAACTGCGGTTATTTCCCTTTTCCACCCTTGCTTTACCTCAGAATCTTCTTGGTTGATACCCGACTCATTATCAATATCTTCAGTCGGAAATCATCGCTAACTGTACTTCCGTCAGGAATACTACCGTTTTCTATATGATTTCCAAGCAGGCATAACCACAAGTGCGAGCAAGATAAAGACAGCAAAACTCATTGAAAGAACGCATTTCTTAAAAACCTTGATTGCACAATCATTAAAAATCTCCTTCTAGACACAAAGGCACCGTCCCCCTGTGTCATTGATCAAGGAACGCTCGATCCTTGAGGCAAGGCTCACCGATTTAAATTATGAAAAGCGGGAGGTTGAAAGCCTCCTTAACACTGAGTTAAAGCCTAAAGTGGCAGTGCTTAAGAAAACATTAGCAGAATACCGCCGGGCAATTGAAATCCAGAATGAAGCGACGGTTATTGGTGAATTTGAAACGAGCGTAAAAACCGAACTATTCAACGTACAAATGGAAGATGATTCACAGTTAGAGTTTAAAATAAAAAACCAATTCAACAACAATATTTTAGGTCCGTTAGATGACCACCTAAGCAACATTTTGGAATTGTGTATGTATGAGAGGTTTAGTTCTGCATTAGCTAATGTAATCACCTTTACACAGGACACGGAACATGGCCGCTATGGATTCTTGCATGGTGTGCGCTAATATAATGTGGTGGCTTAAAGAATGGACAACATTGAAAAATGGTTATCAATGGCCACTATCACCGACTATCTCGACGTAAGCCGTGAAACTATACTTCAGTGAATTAATCACCGTAATATGCCTGCGCACAAGGTTGGACGGCTTTGGAAATTTAAGATCTCCGAAGTAGATGAGTGGATTCGTTCCGGTGGGGCAGCGGGGAGCCTTTTTCTCAGGGTTGGGTTCGTTTTTATTCAGCGGTCTTTTGCCGGGGTTACCTTCTAACAGCTTCAGTTCCGTAGGTTTGGGTTTTCTTCCCCGTGTCGCCACAGCTTTCACCTCCTAAAAGAAAAAAGGCCTTTAAGGCCTCTCACTCACAAATCTTTTCTTTATCTTCTTCTATGCGTTCAATTATCAGCCGGGCTTTTTCCTCCCGCACTATAATATTTTAGCCCGGTTGGTAGCCCAGTTTTTCCAGCCACCGGCCCTGCAGGCGAATGCGGTAAATCTATAGGGGCATCCCCGGGTGCCTGGTAAACTTTAAGTTTTCGTTTCATTCCACCTGCCCCCGTTTCTTAAAGGCAGCGTTGCCGGAGAGGTTTTTGAGCAGCACCTTCCTGGCCTCTTTGTATTCATCACCAACTGGAAGATGTATGCTCCCGCCCCGTCATCAAGGACTGCAAATATATTTTTGAAGGCTGCCAGGAGGAATTCATAGAATCTCTTGTCCTCCATGTTATCGTTTTTAATGGTTCTTTCCTTTTTCCTTCCGGCAGTGTAATTAACGTTATATGGAGGGTCGGTGGCGCAGAGGTTGGCCTTTTTACCTTCCATCAATCTTTCAATGTCGCTTAAGTTGGTAGCATCTCCGCAGAGCAGTTTGTGTTTTCCCAAAAGCCACATATCTCCCTGTTTGGAGATGGGTTCTTCTATTTCTTCCAGGGCTGCGTCTGCATCAAAGTCGTCTTCCTCAACCTCTTTATCATGTACTTTAGAAAACAGGTCTTCAATTTCAGCAGCGTCAAAGCCGGTAAGGCTGACATCGAACATGCTGCTGTCCAATTCGCTGATTAAATCCGCCAGCTTGGGTAAATTCCACTGGCCGCTTACTTTATTTAATGCCACGTTTAAAGCTTTTTCTTCCGGTTCAGCCATGTCTACCACCACGCACTCAATCTCTTCTTGGCCCTGCTCCCGCAAAATTTTTAGTCGCTGGTGGCCGCCTACAACATGGCCGGTCCGATTGTTCCAGATGATTGGCTCCACGTAGCCGAAGGTTTCTATGGATTTTTTGAGTTTTTCGTATTCCGGGTCCCCGGGTTTTAAGTCTTTCCTGGGGTTATATCTCGCCGGGTTTAATTTTGACAGCGGTATTTTTTGTATCTCCAACTTTGAACCTCCTTAGCCATAAAAAAAAGCCCGTGTTCACAGGCAATGTCATTTTCAAATACTAAACCGCATCAGGGTTTGGTATACCAGCTATGGTTTTTACCCCCCGCCCTTGAATTTCGCGAATTCTTGCGCGAAGGCACGCGCCCGGTCTTGGAGAGGCAAGGTTTAAAAAAATTGACCCCCCTACCCGGGTACGCTCTGCTACAAAAAGCTGCAACATCAATAAGTGTAGACTGTTCCTTTCTTACCCCAGCGGCCATCTTTCTTTGCGGTCTTTCTATCGTGACAGGGCTTACACAGAGGCTGCAGGTTTTCTTCGTCGAAAAATAAGGTGCTGTCACCTTCATGGGGTTTTATGTGGTCAACTACCGTTGCCGGTGTTAACCTTTTCGCCTTCATGCACTCCACGCAGAGGGGCTGTTTATTTAAAACATGTTTGCGTAATCTCCGCCACCGGCTGGAGTTATATAAATGTTTATATGGCCTGCTGGCACGGTTGTATTCTCTATCCATTTCTTTCTGGTGTTTTTCGCAGTACCTTCCGTCTGTTAGTTCGGGGCAACCGGGGTGCCGACAGTGTCTTTTGGGTTTCCGAGGCATTTTGTTTCACCTTCTTAACGCAGCTGGGGAACATGCAGTACACCGTTTTGCGGGCATACCATGTTCCCCAGACGCAGCGTTTGCATTTATGCATTTGTTTCAACTCCCGTTTTTGGGCAATAAAAAACCACAAGCCTTTTTGCCTGTGATCAAATTTTTATTTCTTTTTACCTACGTTCATAGTTTTCCAAATTGCCATAGGGTGCTGTTTTATATTTTCCAGCGTCTTCCCGGAAAACAATAACTCCGGCTTGTAATTCCCTCTGGAGAACTGTTCTAAGTATTCTTTATGTCTTGATGTTAGCACAATACTGCTTGCTAGAAATTCCTTTACTTCAGATTTGGCATAGTCTAATTCAAGCCTTTCACTTTTAACCAGCATGGGATATAAGTCCTGGTAAACTGTTCTCTTTTTAAGCTCGTCCACCCGGTCAGGAGAAAAAGTTAATTTAGCCGCATCTCCTGAAATGGAACCATAAAACACTACCGCTTTACAATAACTGTTATATTTATTTTCAGAAAGAAATCCAAACTTATTCACATTGTATAAATCGTAAAAATCCCTTGCTGCTAACCGGTTAAATAATGCCGCTGTTTTAGAAGCCAAAAGTTCAATACCGTCTAAAGTCCTGACTTCTCCTAACTGACCAAAAAGCTCTGTATTCATTTTTCTCATCACTGTTGGAAAAATGTGGTGCCTTAAGGAGTAATTAATTTCAATTTTTATATTATCATAGTTGCCTGCGTTGTTTTGATAACCTGCTACAATAGATTCCAAAGCAAAATGATCTTTTGATTTTTTTGAAATATTATATCCTTCTCTTTCTAAATATGCATGCAGCAGTTCCTTGACTTTCACTCGTTCTTCAAGAACCTTTTCCCGGCTAGCATAGGAGTGAAAATCTAAATCTATATCTACAGATAATCTGGGCAAATTGAAAATAGTGAGGTTTAAGGCAGTACCACCTTTTAATACCAACCGGTCTCTTAAAAAAGCATTGCTGTTAATATATTCAAGTATGGCTGTTAGCCGATGGACCTTCTCAATCACATCTTTATGAAATCCTGTTTTTTCGGATAATTTAAGGTAATACTTTCTATCTGCTCTAAACAAATACCTCATCCCCTACCTCAAAAGTCTTTGGCACGATTAGGCCCCACCGGTTTACCAGCACGCCGCCTCCATTTAAAGCTGCCTCACTTAAATATTTTTTTACGTTTCCGGTTCTTCTTTCTATTAAATTTAAGAAATCATCTGTTATCCCTAAAGATTCCTGATGTCGTTCCAAAAAATATCCAGCCTTCTTATAGAGAACCTTTTTGCCGTATGCCTCTAAATATTTTAGCAGTTTTGCTTCATCCAGAGCCGGGCATATCTTTAATATTTCATCTAGTTCATGGGGACCGCCACAGTAATCCGGTCTGTCCAAAGCGTCAACAACAGTTCTTTCAAGGTCTGTAAGCCTGACATTTTCATTTAGGCGATAAGAGGTTACACCACCTTCTATTCCTTTACCTACATACTTGTATAATACGCCTTCAAACTCGAAATCAGATATTTTGCTTTCTGAGGCCACATACACAACAAAACTAACCTGGTGAGACAGGCCGTGAACCTCAAAAGCTGAATGGTAAGTTAGGTAAGCACTATCATTTATTTTGCTGGCTATTAAATAGCGGTCAGCCGGAGTATTTCTGTTTTCCAGATTAACAGCACAATACAAGTCCCGGCGCACCCGCTTGACAAGGCCTTTTTTAACATATGAATTTAATATAGCCTTGGCGTTTTCGGCACTACCTACAACTTTTTTAGCGTCCTCAAGGTTAAAAACTTCTAGTTTTAAGAAATCCTCATAATATTTCATCACTATCACCTAGTTCCTTATTTTTCTCTTGAGTTAATATTAGTATTAACTTTCTAGGAGGATTTGATACTATTATACTCCTAGTTCTTTATTTTTTCAATAAGTTAACAAAAATATTAACTTTCTAGGCAAAAAAGGAACTGTTATATTTAAGGCAATAGCACCTTGTTACTTTTAATTTTGGCACATAATTCTTTATTTTTAAAGAAATTTGTTTTCATATTAAAGTTATCCTGCTAATTTAAGGTATAGAAAAAGCCCCGGTGTTTTCCAGGGCCGCTCTTTAGCAGGAATGCTACGTTTCCCGGGAGTCGAAAGCCGATCTATCCCTTGGGCGTATCCAGACAGCATGTGGTACTCTTGACTTTTCTATACCTTGACAGTTTATATAATATCACAGGTTGGGGGTGGCTTTTAGTGGCTTTTAGTGGCGTATTTCATTTTTTCTTCAATTTATTTTAAAGCGCCACCGTGTAAGGCGTAATACCCACCTTCTATCAAACCCTAAGTCCATTGCCACTTCTTCCCAAGTCTTCCCGTTGATATAGCGCATCTCCAGCAGTAGCTGCCCGGTTGGGTCATCCACTTGACTAATGGTTTCTATGATATCGGCTTTCAAGTCCACCAGTCTGTCAATATCCTCGTTAATCTCCTTTTCATCAAGTATGCGAACCCATCGGCACGGAGCATAAGCCCCGGTGCCCAGGATGGCGTCTCGCTCATGCGGCGGCAAATAACATCCAAAGATACATCGTCCGGCGATTCAATGACCACCTCGTCATGGACGCTCATAACGATGGAATGCCCCATACTATCTAACTGGCGCATTACATGGCAGAGGATACTGACTTTTCGAGCTGGGCAGGTTCATCCGCCGTCATGGCTTCTGCCACCGCCTGCACACTGTCCGCTAATGATTTAAGATTCGAGGCCACATCGAGAAGCAGCTTGGTTTTGCTCATGTTCTGCACCCCTTTCCTTGATTTCTTTGATTTCTACTGTCTCAACCGAATCGCCGGGAGTAACACAAGCAGGTTTACTTTTCTCCCTAATAGCAGGTCCAGTAGTTTGCTGCGAATTGTCTGTCTGCTGCTTTGAATTACGGGGCTTCGTAAGCCGCCGGGTTTTGCCACATTGATGGTGACTTTGTGTTTAAGGCTCATTTTTCGTCTCCTTTCCGGGGGCGGGTTTTACCCCTCACCAATAAGCGAAAAAGAGGGCTCCTTCGAACCCCCTTTTCTTAGGAGAAATGTTTTCTTAACTTCTCATGCATCTTTTTTAGCCGGTTACGGATGGCCGCTTCAGTAACGCCTTCTTCAGCGGCAATATCTGTATTGGTACGTTTGTCCAGATATACTTTTTTGAAAAGCTCCCTCTGTTTTGGTAGGAGATTTTCCATAGCTTTGGTAAGCCTGTCCAACAAAGCTAGATGCTCTAATTCCTCTTCTGCTTCCAGGTAAAGCAGTTCTGGATTAGCACTGTCATCAGCGAGATACTTATTGCGGTCATCTGCAGCCCCACCTTCACCATCGTGGTAGGCATCAAGGTGTATGCTAACCCGGTAGTCATAGCGGCGCTGCTCGTCCACTTCTTGGTCATCCATATTATGCAAAAGCTCAACATCAGTTTCAGTGACCCCATTTTCACCGGAGGTAATTACAATCTTTGTTCCTTCAGCTGTGTAATAAATGTAGTTGGTGCGGTTTTTCTTGCTTGTTTTGTACCTTCTTGGCATAAAATTAGCCCCTTTCCCGGTGAGAAAAGGGCATGACTATCAGCCAAAAAACTCACCGTTTTTTTTAAAACGGGAGCCTTTCGGCTGCTCAATTTAACGAAGGACTATTTCATTAACTCTAATATCAGTGTAGGGGATAAAAAGGGTGCCGTGGCGGACACCTCATGTCCGCATATCAAGGCAGGAAAAGAGAGTTTTTTAGCTCGGAAATGCATATAGAACAAAAAAAAGGAGCCATACACAAACCCTTTATTGGGGTTCATGTATGGCTCTTATGAGTTTAAGCATAAAAAAAACCGGACATCCCGTGTCCGCTTTTCTAAAAATTAATTTATAATGGGTCAGCACCTTGTTGTAGTAGGAACGTCCTAATTTGGTCCATTGATTGGGGGTAAAGGTAGGTCAGTGCAAAATCATACCAGATATGACTTTTGTTATCGTGGAAATTCAATCGGAATGGAGAATTACTAATTATATGATTACTGATTTTAGGTGGAAGGTGCAGTCCAAGGCAAATCAAAACCAAGGAATTAAGAGACCCCTGTTCTTCACCGTTGAAGATGCGCCTGATGGTACGTTCGCTAAGCATTGTCCTTTCGGCCAATTTCTTAAACGTTACCTTCCTCCATTCACGCACTATTTTAAGGCAGTTATGATAGTTAGTTGGCAATAGGCCATATCTACGGTTTTCCTCCATAAGTTTTCCTGCTAGCAACTCGGCTCTTTTTTCCGGCGAAGCATGCTGATATCCTTTCCCATACACTATGTCAAAACTGATGGCGGATGTTTCATCCCTGTTCAAGAAACACTCGCTATGGTATCTTTCCTTGATGCCAGACCTAACTGATAGATCGAATACCAAGCAGCACTCTTCCATATGGGTTCGTGCGTAGTCAGTTAGTACTGTCTGTCCAAATATATCCTGTGTTACATATTTCGGGTGGTCTAAAACAAAATGTGCATCCACGTATTGGTAACTGCCATCTCTAATAAGGGCACCCAGTTCAGGGTTGGTTAGACCCTGAATTGCCGCATCTTCTGCACCGATGGAAAAAGTCTGGTTCCGCTCCAGCGCGCCCTTTTTAAATCTATGGGGCTTAACGTAACACCCGTCTATGTAGGTAAAAGTACCGATAGCCTCTTCGTACCCGGCATCAACCATGCGAATTTTAGCTGCAAGGCGGGAGACACAGAAAAATGCAGCCAGAGCATCAATGACCGGCTCCATTACATCTATGATTTCATCAGTACCCAGTTCCCGGCGATACTGCTTAATAAGTTCAAAGGCTTTGGTCTTGAATGTGCCAAGGGGCATTTGAATTCTTGGGGCTAAAGAGTTGGCCTGCCATTCCATCCAGTCAGTGGCATCTTTATTACTGTCTTTTATGCCACCCACCGCCTCGCACCTAATTCTGCTGGCACTACTATTATACAGGCGTCTAGTTCAAAGGCCTTCCTGTGCTTGTCCCAATGGACGCATTCATGCACTATGGTATTGTTGACCGCCCCTAAATTGCGCAGAAAGTAGGCTTTAGGGTCGACAAAGATTGTCCGGGCCTTAACTGATGTGCGCACTATCTCATCCTTATCCGAGTCATAGAATTCGGCTTCGGAGTCGTGAAAGAATACCTGGCCGAAGATGGATAAATCTTTTGTTATATCCCTTAGCTCTACATTTAGCTCCATTTTCTCGGCCAGCTTTAGCGGGTCCACCGCCATTGGTGTTTTTAAAACCTCCGGGTAATGCCTACGTAAAAAATCGGTAGCAACAGCGTCCAAGTCCTCCTTGTAGATATATGGTACGAGGGCATCTGACATCGGTTTGGGCATCTTGTTCTTTTGGCTGTATATGCTGATACCGGTAATTTTAAAATCGTCCAGACTGCAAGCTAAATCCCCGGTACAACGTAGGGTAAACCACTGATAACATTGGTCAAAATCATCATAATGGTAGTCGCCTTCAGTAACCTCAATTTCAGCTTCCACAATAACATCAAACTCAATTTTCATATCCGGCAGGTCATTGACAGATACAAATTTGATTTCCATATCTGTAAGGGAAACCTCGCCAATTTTTTTCACATTACGCAGGTCTAGGTCTAGAGCATCTAGGTTTTCTTCTACATAACCCTCCAAGGCTGAGTACAGCTCATTATAAAACCTGCTTTTGACATAATCAGTAAAAGAACGATTGCCCGCCACGACGCCCCCTCCTCGCTGGTATACTTCCTACACCCAAATCAATTAACAGGCAAATCAGATAATTCCATAGGTAAATTATAACATATTTTGACAATAGCGAGGTTGCATTTTATATATGGTAATAAAAACTCTACGGGTTGAGTTTATGGGGATTATGCCAATAAGGCATAGTCCTTTTTTACGTAAAAAAGCCCCGTAGGGCGAGGCCGGAAACTTTGTCCGGTGCCTACGAGGCTTTTTCGTTTACTTGCGGGTCAGGTTATCCCTGCGTGGTGCACAGAGGAACCGTCCCCTTGTGTTACCCCGAACTCAATACAACCAACCGGTTCGGCATCTGGATACTCCTGCTTTACCGCAACGAAGAACCCATCCAGCCAACCGCCACCACCACCCTCATCCACGGCGATATTATGATAGTTTTCGGTAAAAAGAAAAAACTGCACCTTTTCGAAGCCGAGAATTTCGGCAAGAAGTCAAAATAATTCAAGTTTTTGGTGACTGTCACCCAAAACTTGAATTATTCTCCGTCGATACTCTCCAAAACATCTTTCGCCCAAGATACTCCGGCAGGAGCTTCTTGTCTTCAATTACATAAAATGGTATACTCTTTAAAACACTCGCTCCTGAGATAGTAAAGGAGAGATATAAATGTCCTCCCCTGTTTCGGAAATGCAAAAACAGTATACCTATAAAGATTATAAGGGACTTCCAGCAGATAAAAAATACGAAATCCTGGAGGGAGTACTTTATTCCCTGGTACCGTCACCTTCGACGCAACACCAGAGAATCCTGGGCAATCTATTTGTAGCAGTAAAAAACCAATTAAGAGAAAACCACTGTGAGGCTTTTTGCGCCCCTTATGATGTATTACTGCCGGATGCTGATGAGGATGAAGATACGGAAAACATTAAGACGGTGGTACAGCCTGACATTATGGTGGTCTGTGATAAAACCAAGCTCACTGAAAAACACTGTGTAGGCGCCCCGGACTTTATCATAGAAATTGTATCTTCTTCATCCCCTTCAATTGATTATGTGAAAAAATTACACCTGTACGAAAAACATAAAGTAAGAGAGTACTGGATCGTCAACTACCAACGCAAGGTTATTATGGTTTATCGCCTACAGGAGGACGGAGAATACGGAGCCCCTGAAATATATAGTGATGGGGAAATTTCTTCCGATGTACTTGAAAATGTAAGGATTGCACTGGAAGATATTTTTAAGTAAGCTGATGTGCCATAGATAACGTAGGAATTTCACAAAGTGAAGCCTGACCCCTTTTTGCCCTAACCGAATTGGGACAAGGAACCTGTCCTTTTGTCCCAATTCGAACTTTTTGTAATTTGCTGATTAACAAATTCATCAATTTCTTCCCGAAACCGCTTTGTAGAAAACCGCAGAGAGTTTTTCCGGCAATCCTGGGCGGAAATGCCTTTTCTCACCTTTTCAAAATGAGCTATTGACTCTACCAAAGTCGTTACAGTTTGTTCATTAAAAAACATTCCTGTGGGTGTTGGACTATCCAGACCGCGAATTGTTTCCAGTGTACCACCCTTGCCATAAGCTATCACAGGAGTCCCACACGCGTTGGCCTCAACAGGTATAATACCGAAATCCTCCTCCGCAGCAAAAACAAAGGCCCGCGCCCTTTGCATATAATCCCGCAAAACTTCAAAAGGTTGGTACCCTAGGAGTGTCACATTTGGCCCGGCTTTTTGCTTTATTTTTTTGTAATCCGGCCCGGATCCGATCACCACTAATTTTTTGTCCGGCATTTGCGAAAAAGCTTCCACAATTAAAGCAATTTTTTTGTATGGCACCATGCGCGAAGCTGTCAAATAAAAGTCCTCTTTATCTTCCTTTAAATTAAAGGCGTTAACATCTACCGGAGGATAAATTACAGTGGACTGCCGACGGTAAACTTTCCAAATACGTTGAGAAATAAATTGGGAAATCGCTAAAAACTCGTCTACACCGCTTGCCGTCCGGTAATCCCACATCCGGATTTTATGCAGCATCCATTTGGTTACAAACCCTTTTATCCCCTTATCTAAACCAGAATCCTTAAGGTACTGATGCTGAAGATCCCAGGCATATCGGATAGGTGTATATGTATAAGAGATATGAAGTTGACCCGGTCCGGTTAACACACCCTTTGCTACCGCGTGTGAACTGGAAATTACCAGATCATAACCGGACATATCTAACTGTTCAATGGCCAGGGGCATTAAAGGAAGGTATTGTCTGTATTTATTCTTGGCCAGAGGTAAGTTCTGTATGAAGGTAGTCTTAACGGGCTTATTTTGAATAAATCTCCGCTGGTCGGGGGGCAAAAAATCAACCACACTGAACAAATCAGCCTGTGGGTAAAGTAAAAGCAATTGTTCCAAAACCCGTTCCGCACCGGCATATGTAACCAGCCAGTCATGTATAATGGCAACCTTCATTTCTCCAGCACCTTTTCTATTACTGAAAGAGTTTCCCGGGCACAGCGGCTCCATGTAAATTTTTTAGATTGTTCAATTCCCCTGTAACGCTGTTTTTGCCTAATTTCCTTATTACTTAGTAGTTCATCTATTCTCCCGGCAATATCTTGAGGATTGTAAGGGTCACAATATAATGCCGCATCACCACATACCTCGGGTAAAGAAGCTATAACGGAAACTACTACCGGGCACCCGCAGGCCATTGCTTCCAAAGGTGGCAGACCAAACCCCTCGTAAAGCGATGGAAACACAAAAGCCTCTGCGGCATTATAAAGAAAAGGTAACTGCTCATCGGCAACATAACCCAAATCCATCACGCGCAGGTACTGAGAACTTACACCTGCGTAGTCTCCGACCAGAGTGCCTACTCTACCTCCTACTGTTATCAACCATAGATCCTCATAATCCCTCTTTTGTACCAAAATCTCCCATGCCTCAAGCAACCTTTTATGATTCTTGTTATACCCCTTGGAACCCAGGGCTAAAATAAAACGCTCCGGTAAATTATTGGAACGCTTAAAGTTTTGAACGACACTTAAGGACAGCCGTTCAAAAATAGAGGAAACTCCGATAGGAATTACGCTTACCTTTTGATGATCAACGTTCAGGTAGAATAATAATTCCCGGCGGGAAAAGTCACTATCAGTTATTATTTTCCGCACCCTTTTAGCTAATAATGGCAATATAATACTATACCACCGGCGAAATACCGGGTTGAACCCCTCAGGATGGGCAAATACTGCCGCATCATGGATGGTTAGCACCTGCCGCCCGACAAGCATAGGGCCTATATTCCCCGGAGACAACAGTATATCCACCCCGGCCCTCTTTACCATATAAGGCAGCACCAGCTGTTCCCAGGCATGTCCCCGGACTGAAAGCCCGGTTTGCTTTACCGGCACGCCCATAAACTCCGTCGGAGCCCCCTCCGGTGAAAACAAAATAACCCGGTCCTGGCCCATGGCTGATATGATCTCGCCTGTTAACTCCCGTGCATACCGCTGCACACCGGTAATTCGCTGTGTGAGAAACCGGGCATTAATGGCTAACTTCATGTACACTCTAAAGCCTCCAATACCGACACATCAAAAACCGGGCCATCAATTTAATACTAATAGGCTCCTTTTTGCCGCAGGACAGCAACCGCTGTCCTTAAAAGCAAACTAATATCCAACCATAACGACCAGTTTCGAACATACCAGGACTCCAAGCGCTTGCGCCCTTCAAAATCTATTTCATTTCGACCGCTAACCTGCCACAAGCCTGTAATGCCCGGCGGGGTAAGCAATATTATATCGGCACAATCCTTTAACCATTCCTTCTCCCGGGGCAAATACGGCCTGGGTCCCACCAAACTCATTTCACCCTTTAACACATTTAATATTTGTGGCAGCTCGTCCAAACTTGCTTTACGCAGAAAACTCCCCACCCTAGTAACCCGTGGGTCATAATCGCGTAACTTGGCGTAACATTCCCATTCTTTTCTGGCCTTAAAATTCTTGCGCAGATATTCTTCTAAAATCCTTTCACTGTTCTCGTACATTGTCCGGAATTTATAACACTTAAAATACCTTCCATAACGGCCTATTCGATGATCAACATAAAGTGCAGGGCCAGAAGTATCAAGCTTAATTAATAAGGCGCACAGCGCCAGAATGGGGGCAGATATTACCAAAATAAACGTTCCCACAACAATATCAAATATTCGCTTAACAAACACATTAAAAACGTTAGCCAGGTTATTCTTAACCCTGAGTACCAGGGTCTGTTCATCAAAAAAGTAATCAACTTCCCCGCCTACAACTGGAATTCCGAAAAGGTCGGGGATAACCAAAACGGAATAGCTTTTATTCTGTAACCGGTTCACCAGCTGCACCAATTTCTTTCCGGACAAGCCCGGTACCGCGAGAATAATCGATCTTGCACCGGTTTCTGACATAACCCTTTCAGCATCAGCAAAACCACCCAAAACAGAAACCCTGCTGCCAAATATACCGGGTAAAATATAGTCTCTCTTACGCGGGTTGTCATCTAAAATCCCGGCTACTTCGTAACCTAAAAACGGCTCACGGGCTATAGCTTTGGCAATAAGGCCTCCGGTTTGCCCCATACCCATCACCACCACGCGCTGCCGCCAAATACCCAGCCGGGCTAATGCATTTTTACCTATATACCGCAGTAAAGGTATCAGCACCAAGGCAAAAAGCCAGATCAGCGTAAAAAACGTTCTGGAGACATGATGTGAGAACTTACCCCAAAAGACCACGGCCAAAACCACTAAAAAGGCTGCTGTACATGTTTTAATTATTAGTTCAAACTCACGCCAGAAATGCAACCTCCGCCGGTAAAGTCCCTGCCATGCCATGGCGGCCATAAAGACAAGCCCTACCCAGTAAACATCCATAAAAAAGTCAGCCGGGAACCGGTCCGGAAAAACATCAAAGAAGAAGGGCAGCGTATAAACACGAACCACAAAGGCCATATAGCCGGCCAATGCCAGCGCCACTATATCCAATGCCCCAACCGTAATGATTTCCATTAATTGTTGGGCTGTTGATCCAAAGGAGCAAATGTTTGCACCGGTATCATGGTTTAAGCGTGCTTTGGAATTATAGTCTACACTGTTAATCTGAGGTTCCGGCAAAGAAAGCACCCCCGGAAAAATGACGACATTCTAAATGAACTCAGGTCCACTCTGTATTTTATATTAACTCTGATATCATATGTAAGAAAAGACTATTAAATCTAAATTAAAGTAAGTCCTCCCGTCCAATTGACTTAACTTCGTCTACTAATTGCTTTATTTTCTGGTTACGGTCCTTTGGACAAATCATAATCACATCATCCCTAACAACTACTATAAAATCTTTCAATCCCACAGCCGCCACAGTTTGCTTTCCGTTTCCATAGATTATGGAATTTTCCACATCTAAACGTATGGAGTTACCTACAAGAACATTGCCTTTTTCATCCTGCGGCAGATTATTCTCCAGTGCCAGCCAGCTCCCTAAATCATCCCAGCCGAAATCTCCCGGTGCCACAACGAACTTGTCCAACTTCTCCATAATACCGTTGTCAAAAGAAACCTTCGGCAGGCGAGAATAGACCTCTCGCAAGGCATCACTATTATCTAAGCTCATCTCTAAAGCCTCAATCTCTGAATATATCTCGGGAAGATGCTTTGAACACAGCTGCATAAATGTACCGGTTTTTAAAACAAACATGCCACTATTCCAGAGAAATTTACCGGAATCAACATACTGCCTAGCCGTTTCTTCGTCAGGTTTTTCAACAAACCGAATACCGGTTCGCATCTCCACATCACCATTGTTGCCGAGCACAGAGCCTGTCTCTATATACCCGTAACCTGTCTCAGGACGGCTTGGTCGGATACCGAATGTCGCTACTTCGTTATTTTCATTAATGTACTCAAAAACTCCTTTCAATACGCTCAAATACTGCTTTACATCACCAATTTTATGGTCTGCCGGGAGTATGGCTGTCACCTCATCCGGACCAAATTTTGCTCTAACTGCAGCCATAGCCAGGGCAACGCATGGAGCTGTATTTCTTCCTTCCGGCTCTGTAATAATGTTTTCCTGCGGCAAAAAATCCAGTTCCTCAACCACCTTGCCAGCCAGGTTAGCAGTTGTAACAACAAAAATCCTATCAGTATTAACTAACTGAAGAATTCGCTCAGCGGTTTCCCTAATCATAGTTTTGTTCCCGGTTAAGTTTAAGAACTGCTTAGGATTATCTTTTCTGCTGGCCGGCCAGAATCTGGTGCCCATGCCGCCGGCCATGATAATAACAGAATACATACATTATTACCCCTTTCGCTCACCTTGTAAATAAGACGTTGCGTTTAAACATTAAACACGCAAATTTGTAAATTTATTAAATTATTTACTTTATTACTAGAGTCTGCGAAACGGGTTGATTTTCAGTTTCTTTGACATCGGCAAACCACGTAACTGCTTCTTGAACCATGTCGAATCTAACTTTGTATTCCCCTGCTTTAACAAAAGGGGAAATATCTCCACTGAGTATTATCTCCTCACCAGGTTTCACATCGTGGGGTAGACCACTTATCCTTCCTTCGGCAACTGGTTTTTCATCATCTATTACATGATAACCTAGGTTTATAACATATTTCCCGCCTTGTCCTTTAGTTGGCCATGTCTCGTTACCTGTATTTCTAACCTTGATTTTTACATTAATAGCTTTATTAACCTCTGCTTTTGAAGGAGCATCAACAACATCCATTTCATATTTGAGAACACCAGATTCTAAAGGGCCTTCAGCCGCTGTAATGGTACCGTTCTGCTCTTGAACCCCTCCATTTGACGAAGTTTCTACTGGTTTGTCCGTTTTATCACCACAACCAACAGATAAAATAGACACGGCCAGTATCACTATACTTAACACAACAATCCACAAGCTCATTTTTCCTATCATTTCTTTCACCTCCAAAAACAGCACGAGTAATCAATACATATAGTACCTTCTTAACTTATTTATTTCCTCTGCCACGTGGTCGACCTAAATACCCACTTGTGCAAGCATTTTATCAACATTAATGATATACCGCTTGTCATATGGAGGTCTACCTGTGGAATAATATTCAAAGCCAATAGTAAGCATTGTCTCAGGATCGAAAACATTTCTGCCATCTATAAAAAAGGGATATTTCATTAAGTCTAAAACTTTATATAAATCTACATTCTTAAACTCGTCCCACTCCGTCACAAGCACAAGCGCATCTGTTCCTTTAGCAGCATCATAAGGGTCCTTGCAGGTATTAACTACCTGCTCATTATCTGGTATAACTGCCTTTGGATCATAAACTTTAACCGTAGCACCTAAATCTAACAAGCTACTAATAATTCTTAAAGAAGGAGCCTCACGCAAATCATCTGTATTCGGTTTAAATGACAACCCCCAAATTCCAACTTGCTTTCCTTGTAAATTACCGTATTTTCTAGTTAACTTATCAATAACGCTATTACACTGATCATTATTGACTTCCACAACGGCCTTTAAAAGTTTAAAATTATATTGTGCATGGCCGGCTATTTGTATAAGGGCTCTAGTATCCTTAGGGAAACATGATCCTCCATACCCAATTCCTGCATTTAGGAAATCTGGCCCAATTCGCTTGTCAAGCCCCATCCCTTTGGCTACTTGCGTCACATCTGCCCCGACTTTCTCGCAAATATTGGCGATTTCATTAATAAAGGAAATTTTTGTAGCCAAAAATGCATTTGAAGCGTATTTAATCATTTCGGCACTCCTGGGATCTGTAATGAGAATAGGACAGTCAAAGTCATTATATAGCTTAGTTAACTGGTCTATAGCTTTACGACTGTCACTTCCTATAACTACCCTTTCGGGGTGCCGGGCATCAAAGAGTGCTGAACCTTCTCGTAAAAATTCGGGGTTCGATGCAACTGCAAAGCTAACAGAGTTTACTAAACTGTGTTGAATTATTTCTTTTACCTTATCACTTGTCCCTACGGGAACTGTACTCTTAATTACGATTGTTTTATAATCCTTCATGTTCTCAGCTATATGTCTTGCAACCTCAAAAACTGCGGAAAGGTCAGCCTCGCCGTTCGGCAGCGATGGTGTTCCAACTGTAATAAAAATTATGTCACTTTTTTGCGTAGCTTTTGCCATACTATTAGTAAAAACTATATTTCCTTTTTGGTATAAATTCCTTATCAACTGACCCAGGCCAGGTTCGTAGAAAGGAACCCTATAATCTTTAAGCGATGCCAGTTTTTTCTTGTCATTTTCTACCACAGTGACTTCATGCCCGAGCTCGGCAAGTGTCAATGCGGTAACTAGGCCAACATAACCTGCTCCTATTATGGAAATTTTCATGTATACCACCTCATGGGAGTTAACATTATTAATTTTACTTATTCTCATCATAAACAACCCCAAATCGCCTTGCAAAAAGATAAGTACTTATAAAGGACCATCCATCTCCAAATATAGTTATTAATCTATATATTAGTGCTAACTCCAGAGCGGGACCTTTCATCAGCAATGGGCTCATAGTTAAAATTATAATTGTTTCTCGGACCCCTACCCCCCCCGGAACACCGGGAGTTACAAACCCGACAAGCCAAGCTAGCGAAAAAATAGAAATCAAATAAATAATTCCTTCATATTGGAGTAAGTTATTAAATTCCAAAGAACAAATAACGAAAATTAAGATACCATTTCCAATAAAAAATACAGCGTATAGCAAAAAAGGTACAGCTAGGTAAAATAACCACTCAAATTTGCTTTTCCTCGGGACACTACTAACCAATTTGGATACAAGTTTAGGTTTTTGAGAGAACAAATATACTACAATAATTGCCGCAATAAATAATATGATAAAAATGACGATTATATAAGCTGGTGTTACCACTTCTTTTATTAAGTCAATCCCAACCCGTAGCAAATTATTATTGACGGATCCGGCAAGTACCAGCAATAAAGAAACCAACACGAGAAATCCAGTTTCAATAAATAGAGCTATGGCTATTGCACTATGATCCAAATCAAACTTTTTCCCAAGGGCATGTCTTCCAGCAAATTGAAAAATATTCCCTGGTAGATATTTTCCAATTTGCGATCTTGCATAAACCCAATACGCATTTACAAATCCTATTTTAACCCCCTCACAACCGTTTAGAATATGCCACCATGCAGTTGAAAGTGAAAGCACCAAAAATGAATATATTATGCTTCCTAAAAAAATTGTCCTTAGTGTTTTGCTTCCCCAAACAAGATTTCCTTGCGAAATACTTTCGTTGACCTGCTGACCAACAAACCATAAGCAAACCAACATAATAAAAATCCCAATATACCTTATTATTTGGGATCTATTCATTACTAAATCCTTCTTTCACACTACATAAAACCACAGTCCATGGGAATGGTTTTTTGACTTTTACAATGTCAAAGTGGGAATCAATTAGACCTAAAAAAGAACGCTTTGACCAATGTTGAATATGACCCGGAGTATTTCCCAAGTCTCTTACATATTTACCCCGGCACATATTAAGCACTCGCCATATTGGTTCCCTTGGCACACTAAGCAAGCAATACTTAGCAGATATTTGTTGTAAAATTTTTAAAGCCTCTAAAGGATATTCTAAATGCTCCAATACTTCACAACAAACCACCAACTCAGCGGTATCAAATTTAGGTTCTAAATCATAAATACTTTGCACTTTAAAAATAATATCCTCGTTCAAATTTTCTGCTAGCGTTATCACATCGGAAGAAAAATCACTACCCCTTATGTTAGTTCCTGGCAATATTCGCCTCAAAAAAGAGGTCAAGTGCCCCTCTCCACATCCTACTTCATGAACACTCTTAACATCCAGTCCCACCACTAGCTCAGTAATTGCATTAAAGAAACCATCCATTAAGTAGCGAGCAATAGGATTTTTGGTTTGATACTTATTGTAATAGTTTCCAGTCACTATGTCGTTTTTTAATAACACAAATTTCACCTTCTATTAGAGGTCATTATACTAAGGAACAAATTTTTAATTATAGCAAAAATGAAACCCTTCGCATAGAATCAACACCTTTAATCAACTTTCCTTTAATGGCAATTAATAAGCATTAATTATGATTGAGATCAATTCTTCTTACCCTCGTCAATATTTCTTCATTTAATTTTCTATTTGCCGCAATTATATCCGCCAACAAACCAAAGATTTGCAGCTGAAACCCTACCAGCATAAGCACCGCCATTAAAATAAGGGACTGCACATGCCCTGCCCCATTACCTTGAAAATAAAAATAAAGATAACGCACTCCTACAGCTAAGCCTAAAAATAAGAACACTAAACCTAGCCCTAAAAAGAAACGTAAAGGCTTGTACATAGTGTAAATCCGAATAATCGTAACGGCAGATTTACTTATGTATTTACGAATACTACTAAACAATCGCGATTCTCTTAATTTGCCATTAGTTTTTACAGGAGTTGATTCAATACTTAACCGCCGGTGGCCGGCCTCAATAATAGTTTCCAAAGTATGCGTGTATTCGGAAATTATATTAATCTGCATAGCTGCTTCCCGGCTGTAGGCTCTAAACCCACTTGTTGTATCAGGTACGTTTGTAGAAGACACTTTTCTAACTACCCAACTACCTAATTTTTGGAGAGCGATTTTGCTTTTTGAAAAATGCTCAATAGTTTCTACCTGCCGGTCTCCTATAACAATTTCACTTTTTCCATCAATAATAGGTTGTATTAAATTAGGTATATCTGCGCCGTTATACTGATTATCACCATCGGTATTGACAATTATATCCGCTCCTAGTCGTAATGAAGCATCAAGTCCTGCTGCAAAAGCTCTGGCAAGACCCTTGTTTTGAGGAAACCTTACAATATGGTCCACTCCAAATTCCCTAGCAACCTTTACTGTTCTATCTTGGCTACCATCATCAATGATAAGAATTTCCACGTCATCAATACCTGGGATGTCCCTTGGAATAGCGGCTAATGTAACCGGCAATGTTTCCTCTTCGTTATAACATGGTATTTGAACAATTAATTTCATATGCTTCCCTCATTTTAACAGGTGATTATTGTCTTCATCAAACCACTCTCAACAAGCTTTTCAAAGTTTCTTCTATGGGAAATAATGGTTCCCACCCTACTTCCCTATTGATTTTTCCATAATCTCCGACCAAAACAGGGATATCAACTTTCCTAACTAATGATTTTCTTTGCCTAATGTCAACTTCGACCCCAATTATCTTTGAAAACATGTCAACAATTTCCTTTATTGAATAAGCTTGTCCACTGCAAACGTTATATACATCACCACTTTGCCCCTCTTGTAATAACGTCCAATATGCTCGTACTACATCCCGTACATCGGTAAAATCACGTTTAGTTCCCAAGTTACCAACCTGGAGGTAATCAGCATTTCCGTTTTTTATTGAAACAAGCTGGTTAGCAATTTTAGGGCAAACAAAGTTTTCATTTTGCCCAAATCCTGTATGATTAAAAGGCCTAACACGGACGATATTCAGACCCTCACAATAATATCTGTAACTCAATAAATCAGCAGATGCTTTACTTACAGCATAGTGGTTTAACGGGCGCATTTCTTCGGACTCTTTAACCGGTTGCCGATTTTCAGGTACATTACCATAAACATTGGCAGAACCTACGTATAAAATTTTTGCATCTATGCCACTCTTTCTAATAGCCTCGTAAAAGTTCAATGTCCCATTGAAGTTTACCCGGTAATATTTTTGATACTCGGATTCATTCGTAGCAGCAACGGCAGCTAAGTGATATATTTCGTCAGGGCTCTCTTTCTGCAATATCGAAGATAAGTTTTCATTATCCCCATTCAAATCAAAATAAATATAATTACAACCATTTACCATTCTATCATTCGCTTTATTGGAAAAAAAGGTGCCGGTGACGATATAGCCTTTTCCCAATAAGTACTTTACTAAGTACTGGCCGGCAAAACCGGTTGCCCCTGTCACAAATGCTTTCATTACTTACCAACTCTTTTCAGATCAGCATCTACCATCAACCCTACTAAAGCCTTGAAATCAGTTTTGCACTGCCAGCCTAGTCTCTCTTTTGCTTTAGTAGGATCCCCAATTAATAACTCTACCTCAGCCGGGCGATAAAATGCCGGATCTACTACTACATATTCCCGCCAGTCCAAATTCACATGAGAGAACGCGGCTTCAACAAACTCTCTAACACTATGGGTCTCACCAGTTGAAATTACATAATCATCGGGCTTACTTTGTTGTAACATCAACCACATAGCTTCAACATATTCTGGGGCATACCCCCAGTCGCGTTTTGCGTCAAGGTTTCCCAAACGGAGCTCATTCTCTAACCCACATTTAATCCGTGCAACAGTGTTAGTAATTTTCCTGGTCACAAATTCCAAGCCACGCAGCGGGGACTCGTGGTTAAACAAAATACCCGAGCAAGCATACACATTATAGGCCTCACGGTAATTCACAGTCATCCAGTGAGCATATAGCTTGGCTGCCGCGTAAGGGCTGCGAGGATAGAAAGGTGTATTTTCACTTTGGGGAACCTCTTGCACCTTACCAAACATTTCACTAGTAGACGCCTGGTAATACTTTATCTCCGGGTTAACAATTCTGATTCCTTCAAGTAGCCGGGCAACCCCAAGACCTGTAATGTCCCCTGTAACCAACGGCTGTTCAAAAGAAACAGCCACAAAACTCTGAGCTGCAAGGTTATAAACTTCATGCGGTTGTACTTTATCCAGTACTTTAATAATGTTTCCCTGGTCCTGCAAATCCATGGGCATTAATTCAATCTTATCTTTGATTCCCAAGTAGTTTACTCTCTCAAGATTAAGCATACTGGTCCGTCTGAAGGTTCCTACCACGTAATATCCCTTTGAGAGAAGTAGTTTTGCCAGATACGCTCCGTCTTGGCCTGTTATACCGGTTATTAATGCAGTTTTTGGCACGTTAAAGTGACCCTCCTTCGATACATGCTACTTCTAGACAAATAACAGCTATTTCCGTACAATCACGGGTATTGTAATAAGTTCATCACCTTTTTGAAAAAACCACGCAACACCTTCTTGTACAAGTGATACATTTAAATCATATTTTCCGGGTTCTAACATATTATTATCATTAGATAAGGTATCTAAATTTATTTTTAGAGTCACGGATTCACCGGGATACAAAGTATATGGTAACTCAGCTCTCCCTTGGGCTACTTTCAAATTGGATTGCTTCTGGGTATAATAATATCCAACCCGAACAGCACCTTTTGCATTTCCCCACCCATATAGGTTAGGCCAGGGGTATAGGCTATCATTAGTTATAACTAATTCGATAGTTTTCAACTCCCCCCGTTTCAATAGTAACTCTTTATTGGTTTTAAGATTGTTAATATTTATCCTTGATTTAAATGCTTGTTTTGGTAAACACCCATCATAATTTTCCGGAAACACTCTATTTCTTCTAATAAGTTCACTGAGATAGTGACCCGGCAAAACCCAAAGTGCCTGCGGGTGATGATTTTCGAGGGCAACTAGTCGCGCGCCATTGTACAACTTATAAAAATCCTTGCGACCAGAAATTATGAAATCAGATTCAACTTCTTTAGTGCCGTTGGATTGAAAACGTATAAAGTCAATATTAGGGAGGAAATATTGGTATGTATGAAAATGAAAAGCTGAATAAGTATGTCTATCATAAAACAATTCATCCGGATGCGGATTATTACTTATAAATTTAACAATTTCCCTTTCTTGTGCGCGTCCCTCAGCTGATTCAAGGAACCAACTATCGTATGCATACAAAGAAAACGAACCATAAAGAAAAATCATTAAAAATAATGCAAACTTGAATTTAAATTTAGCTACAAGAAATATGGCTAAGCTTATAACTAACAACACTCCCACAACAACATATCTAGAGTGAGAAAAGGTGCTAAATATAGGTTGAAACATTAAAATATTTAGCGTGTTAATAGGCTTAACCTCATAAGGGCCAGTTAAAAACATAAACAATAAAAGAACAAAGACAGATGTTAAAGTATATAAATAGAACTTCTTATCCTTTTTTATATTATTCAGCAACCAGACACCTACTAACATTAATGCCGCAATATATCCTTCATTATATCTTCCATAAATTAGGTGGTCGCCCCTAACTTGATTTACCATAAACAAGCTAGACACTAGGAAGGTGCCTAGAAAAGACAAAACAACAAAGGAAACAACAAAATACTGTTCATCAAAACTACGCCCTTTAATATTTTTAAAAGTAAAGCTTAAAAAATTTAGCAACAAAAAAGGGACAAGAAGTAGAGAAGCGAGGAATATATAAAATAATTGCCCACTCATTTCCTGAACTAGCATTGCCAAACCTTTAAATGTGAGAATAGTACTAAAAAGGCTTACAAACCCCTTGCCCCCATGTTGCGTCAACCCAGCAGCATTTCCAAAAAACAACTCCTGGAGCGCGACTCCTACAAGTAGTGCTATAAACCAACTCAAGTTGAAATATTTAAACTGCTTTGACGAGATTAATTTGCAACGGTAGGCAAATATTACTATGGTCAAACCAGCAATGAGTGTAGAAAGACCATTAGCTCTGACATAATATGAATAAGTACAAATTAATCCAAATGCAATTGGTGAAGCTATTCCTTTTTTTGTTATGACATTATAGAGCAAATATACAGCAAGGACCTGTAACAGAATAAAAACATTCTCACTTAGTGCAACATTACTATATAAAAAAATTGCAGGATACAGGGCAATAGCTGCACCAGCTAATACACATGTTACCATCGAATCCCAATAATTTTTCAAAAACATGTAACTAGGAACAAAAACTGAGCCTAGTAAAATTGAATTAACAATCAGAACTAAGTGATATTGCATAGTTGGATCTTTTATAAAAATCATGATGGGTATAAGTAAAATAGAATAACCCCAAGGGTAATTTGCAGAAGTACCTTCTGGGGGGAGTACATTTTCATATCCTGCAAATAACCTTGCGTTAGCTAGGTAACCCGTCTCATCAGCGATAACAATAGGCCCAGTCATGTTAATTGACATAATTATATGTATCAAGACAAGCGAAAACCAAACAATCACTACTTGCCAAGGCAACAACTTGCCAGTTAATTTAAACATATCTTCTACCTCTTTTTCCTTCAAAGCTATAACGTTTCTTAAAAGTTTATGGTTTTTTGATAAAATGAAATAATCTTATCCCAGGTATAGTTCTCCTGCACAAATTGAGCACCCTGCCATCCTAAAATATATTTATTACTTGAAGTTAATAACTTTAATGCCGCAATAAACTCATCCACATTTTGATACCAAACCCCCCCCTGGCTTCTACGGCACTGTCCTACAAGCACTTCGCAATTTCCATTTACCAATACAGGTTTGCCCATCGCCCAGGCCTCAAGGCAAACCATAGATAGGCTTTCGTACTGGGACGGCATTACCAATAGCTCACATCCGGCCACAGCATCCCATTTTGTCTGATCATCAACAAAGCCTGTATTAACTATATTAGGATGATTAGGTATTTCCATTACCGACTTGCCCATTAAAACTAATTTAGTTTCATAATCTCCTGTTTCTGACCCGTACTGTAAGAAATAATCTATTAGCTGGTCACAACCCTTGGATTGATCAATCCTGCCCATATAAAGTAAGTATTGATTAGTAATATTAAATTTCTGGCAAAATCTATTGGGGTCAACATCTTCCGGCGGGTCAACCGCCAAGCCAACAACAGGACCTTCAATTGTGCATTCAGGGAATCGCTGTTTTAAAAAATCACGTTCTTCAATGGTATTAAAAATAAATTTCCTAGGTAGTTTGAAAAACTCTTCCCAAATACCTAAATAAATTGGCCATTCATCATGTGCCGTTGGGACCAAATAGGCTTTTTCTTTAACCAAGGGCAGGCCAAAATAGGTTGTTGCGTACAGATAAGTAAAGAAAATAAAAGAATCATATTCACTTTTTCTTGACGATAAATAATTAAATAAATCAGGCGACCAGGGCCCCTGGGCCATCATCCAAGCTTCCTCTTGTTCTTTAGAGTTAAATCCAATATTTGCTCTTATGGTTTCCGAAAGTTTATTGAACTTTTTCATGTTACGTGGTTCTTTAACAGGAAAACGAAGAACTCTCACCGGGCCGATATAATCCTGACCGTGTGGGAAATAGTTTTCCCATGTTGTGTAATCCAGGGCGCAAGTTGTAATGATGTCTACGTCCCAATGCTTGGACATTTGTTGAGCAACAGATAAACAGTGTTGCTCCGAACCTCCGTTAACTTCCGAACCACACCTTTGAACAACGAACGCCACTTTTTTTCGCATAAGCTGCCCTCTCTGGATTAAGATAGGATACCTTCTATTAGCTCTTTAAACTGCGGTAATATATTTTCCGGCAGGAAATCCTGCCTTCTTTTACGTTGTTCACTAATAATACTACTTCTGAGTTTATTATCATCAGTGATCAATTTGGCCAATGCAGATATTTCGGGCCATTTTTTTTCTGTAAATATAATCCCCGCTTTTCCAAGTGTCTCCGGAATAGCTGAAGAATTATAAGCCAAAATGGGAACATCAAACCACATTGCCTCAACCAATGGAACACAGAACCCCTCGTGCTCGCTCATAGACCAGAATAAATGAGCAGTTTTGTAACATGCCCAAAGCTGTGAATGAGATACCTGTCCAGTAAAAACTACATTAGATTCAATACCTAACCTGGCAGTCAACTCTTTAAGAAACCGCACATAGGGGTCGTCTTCTTCTGCATGCCCTACTATAATAAGCCTGGCATTGCTTTCAAAAGTTAAAAAGTCTTTAAATGCTTCCAGCAAATGATGCTGGCACTTATTTGGGGCCAACCTGCCAACGAATAAAATATTTTTAACACCGTCTTGCAGGTTAGCCATCCACTCCGGGTCTGGGGGGTCCTTGAATATATGTGGAGCAACAATTATCGGAAGCACTTCTGGATTATTAAATCCTAATTGCTTCAATTCATCGACATTATACTCTGAATCACCTGCAGAGTGTTGAAATTTACCAGCAAGATCTTTTAACTCAACTCTTCCTTTTTCCAGGATACCGGCAAAATCAGGTCGAAACGGTTTAAAAAAATCTGCAGGAGTAATATTATGATATATTAAAAGTTTGGGGCCAGGGTGTTTTACTGCAAATTCGGTTAGTTCAGAACCGATGGAATGGTGATATATAATAAGATCATTATCACCAATGCTCTGGGGATCAAATACTAAACCGTGATGGGCCATTCGATCATCAAGATAACGCACATAGATATTTGAATCATAACCCCAGTTACGCAATGTCTCTTTTAACGTGACAGCATGATTTGAGATTGCATCACCATAGCTAAGATTGGGCAGCAATTGATGGACTGCCTTTTTTTTTGATTTGTTTATAGGTTTATTAAAAGACTCTTTCATGTTTGAAATAACGTCTTCATACCTGGATATTACTGAATCCCAGTCTGCAATCTTTTTAGCATAAACTTGTCCCCTGTTACCCACGGTTTCTAGATCATTTTGGTGTAAGTTTTCAAGCTTATAGAAAGCCTGTACCCACTCATCTGGTTCTCCGGCAATAAACCCACCTTGACTACTTTCGACAGCTGTCCTTGTTGCTAAACAATCACTATGTACAATTACTGGTTTGCTGAAATGCCAGGCTTCCATCATAACCCTCGAGAAACTTTCATTGACTGATGGCTGTACTAGAGCAACACAATGTTTCAATAAAGATTGTTTTGTTTTGTTATCGACAAGTCCCATATCAAGTATATGCGAATTTGATTGAAGGTCACTAGGAGGTAATTCCCCTGGCCCGGCAAAGACTAGTTTAATTTTTGATTCAGGATATCTTTGCTTATAATGGTTCATCATGTTTAAAACAAATGGTGTATTCTTCGTTTCATCTTTTCGTCCTAAATATAAAATATACGGTTCTTTTATTGGCGATGACAAATCTTCACGGACCGATTCTGTTTCAATCCCTGAACCAACAACTACGCTCTTACTGACAATGCACGGCCCATAAATCTTTGAAATTAATTCTGCCTCTCCATCAGAGTTTAATAGAATCTTATTGGCCGCATAAAAGACATCTCCAATTTCTGGCAGATACGCATAGACCTCATCATGCAGGCAAGGCTGTAAAAGAGCATTTTTGGAAGTTAAAAAAATTCCTTTTAAAATGGGGCCATAAAGATATGGCATAAAGATGATGGCGTCATAATTCTTTCCATGTTTTTCTAAATACTTATACATGCCCGGTGTATGAATATTATGCTCCATAAAAATTTTTGACACTTCTGATTTAACTGGCGACACTCCAGGTTTTAATTTATACCTTGGAATGCTAAGCAACATTGCATTGGCATCATCAAATCTTTCGCGATTCCTTGATGAAGTTTTAAAACGCTTTATCATAAAATTATTTGTTTCAAAGGTTCCTTCTTTATGATGATTTTTTGCCCAATCAGATTGGAAAGATTGACAACAAGATGTCAAAACTTCCACCTTGTGACCTCTGTGCGCCAACCTAGTTGCAACCTGCCAGGCCAGCATTTCGGCTCCCCCGGTCAAATCCTCACCAAACCAGGGAATAACAATTGCTATGTATAACTCTTTCATACCTTGTATCCCACCAGTGCATAATCTTGTGCGCAAAAAAAGAAATCATTCATTCTATCTATGTTTTCATTGATTATGTTTATACACGCTTGTCCATCTTCCTCCAATTTTTTAAACCGGTATTCCGGTGCATACTCATGCATGGGGATAGTCTGAACATTAGACAAACCCCTGGCTTTAGCTAAAAATGTCAAAGTTGCCGGGTGCAGGGGATTTTTATGGGTCGGATCTATGTAGAAGTTACTAGCTCCTACAAGAATATTTTGTGAATTAGGTGTTTCAAATATGGCTATCCCGTTAGGTTGTAAAATCCTCATTGTTTCATCCATTAGTTCAATTACTTCTTCCAGGACTAGGTGCTCAACAATATGGAAGCCTGTAACGGCTCCAACGCTTTTATCAGGTACTCCCCTTAAGTAAGAAAGAACATCTTGTTTATACACTTCTAGTCCTAAATCCCTACACAGGTCAACCATAGTTTCATTGTTATCAATACCTTTTGACGAAAGACCCGCCTCTTTTAACAGTTCTAGCCATTCTCCTCTGCCGGAGCCAAGGTCTAATACAGGGCGTTCTACCGTACCAGCGTCAACTTCATAAATGAATGGCAAATATACCTTTTGACGCTCCTTAATCTCCTCCCGTGTTCCCCTAAAGTGATTTTCAAATTCAAAATAAAGAGTGTCATATTCTTTGATTTGATTATGGAGTTTTTTTCGCGTAACTTGTTCAACTTCTTCTTGTGGGAGTTTAAAACGGAGTTCCTGTATTAATGAATTTACTTTCATGCTTCCAACTTTTTGTTTAACATCATTAATCTGCTGCTGGTAATTGGATTTCTCTTTTGTTATTTCCATAAAATTTCTTTCGAGCTTGAGATCAAACTTACTAAGACTATTTTCTACTTTATCCCGCAACTCCCTGTATTCATTGAATATTTGATATTCTAGTTCATCCATGCGATGAGAAAGCTCTTTCCAACGTTTTTGGTTTTCCACCTTTATGCTTTGCAAGTCTCCTTTTATTTGAGACTCAACGGCATTTACCCGCATACCTAACTCGCTCAAAAACTGGTCTATATGCTCTAATCGCGAATTATTTCTAGAGGACTCTTCTTGGATTTTTTCTTCCAAACTTTTTATACGATTGACACCCTGCTGGCTATCGATAGCTACATGTTCCAAATCTTTCGTTGTCTCTTTCAAAGCATGAATCGCATCAAGTACGGATTCATTAAAAACTCTTTGGTCTCGGGTAATTAACTGAGAAACCCTTAGATAAATACGACCCACCAAAACAGCAATTTTACGTTTCCACCCTTTGAACTTATACATGCCGGGAAGGCGTAGTCCAACTTGACAGACCTGTTTTGCGGAAGAAAGAGCACTATCTACTTGAACCCATTTTCCTGAAAAAAGATTATTATTGGTCGCATTATTACTAACACTGCCCGGGTCAGCCTTCCGGTTCGCTACTTCCGCCCGGATTTTTTCCATGAGCTCATCTACATCAATGTTTGGGTTTTTCACATCTAGCATCTAAGGTTCCTCCACGATTCAAATTCAATTTATTAATATGCCCGTTCAAATACCTTGAGAGTATCCTCCGCAGCTTGCTTCCAACTGAATTTCTTTGCATAATTTACTCCCTGCTCACTTGCATTTCCCTGTAACGTCTCATCACATAAAATTTGCTCCAAAGCATTGGCAATGAAGCTGTAATCATACGGGTCTATTAAATAAGCTACATCCTTATAGAGTTCCTCCATTGAGGTGGTATTTGAAACAAGTACAGGAGTCCCGCAGGCCATAGCCTCCAGCGGTGGCAGCCCAAAACCTTCATAAAATGATGGGTACACAAATGCAGTGGCTCCGTTCATTAAATACGCTACTTCCAAATCTGAGACATACCCTGTCAAGATAACGGAGTTTTCTAATTCATTTTTCTTTATGAATTCATAGGTATCACTATTTAGCCAACCGCTTGCCCCTGCCACTACCAGCTTAAACTCATTCCGCAAAGCCGGACTGAGTTCCAATAAAGCCCGTAACAAAGAAATGAGGTTTTTTCTGGGTTCGAGGGTTCCTACAAATAATATGTAAGAACCTTCAACACCATACTTTTTCAAGGTTGGCTGGTAGACATACGGCTCATAAACCTGAAATATCATGTTATTATAACCATTATAGACAACACTGATCATTGACCCATCGAGGCCCAAAACTTCAACCATTTCTCGCTTTATATAGTGTGATACCGTAATAAAGTGATTAACATTTGGCATTGCATATAAAAAGCGCTCGGTAAATTTTTTATTTTCTTTGTTTGGAAACCACTCCGGGTGAATAAAAAAACTCAGATCATGGACGGTGGCTATGGTTCTATTAGCTTTTATCTCTGACAATGGTGTAAAGTTGGGCTCAAAGTATAAGTCAAAAGGATTGGTACCCATCCGTGCCAAAGTCCCTTTCATACCCTCTAAAAAGGAACCCAGAACCGGAATATTGCGAATCGCTTTTTTTATTTTGTATAATTCTTGTCTATTTGAAGTTGAAAAGTCAATAAGTTGTTCACTAAAATAACCGTAAAAATATGTATAGTTATTTTCTTTATCCAATTCCTTAAAGCAAGTGCATAAATTATAAAGGTATTGGCCTACCCCAGTTCTATATGAAAGTAAAGGAATGGCATTTACTACTATCTTCATAGTTTCATCCTTTTTTCACCAATCACATTGCATCTTCGACAACTTCCCACCGGTGATCTAAACGGGATACTCCTACATCCCGAACGCGAGACCTTACGCTAAAAGAATAATGTCTTGTCAAGTAATCATACGGTAACCCCTGTTTAGAGTGAGCTGCAACATCTAAAAAGTATTTCCCATGTAGAAGATTAAGTTTATCAATTGTAACCTTGACAACACCCTTTCGGGGATAACTTTCATGCTGGCATTGATCCACGTAGGTATTTGTACCATAACACTGCAGCCCGTCACTGCGGAAAATGCCAATTCCAAAAATTAAATCCTTCGTTTCCTGTTTCATTTCGTAATTAATGGCAATCTGAGCAGATTCCCCACACTGGAAGACATACTTTTCATTCCCTGCCATATCAAACAACTTGACGTTAACGATCTTTACAGCGCCGTTACCCCAGCGTTCGGGCTTCATCTTGTCGGGCATTTGTTCCGGCGTTCTTTTATTTATATCATCTTCATGTCTTTCATTCTCATTGACATTACTATTGTTATTACTTTTTTCTCTTTTTTCTTGTAAAGCTTTACTCTCTTCATCTTTTTCGTGGGCGATTAATGCCGCATCCTCTTCCAATTTGGATAAACGGTCCAGGTAAGCCCCGGCTACATCATGCGGGTTGCCTTTGGCTTTGATTTTCCCGTTATCCAACCATACCAAATAGTCACATAATGACTCCGCTTGTGAAGTATCGTGGGTAACCAGTACAATTGTTTTGCCCCTGGCTCTGAAATTATCAATTTTTTCCTGGCACTTACTTTGAAAAGCCGCATCTCCAACGGCCAGCACCTCATCCACAAGGAGGATGTCCGGGTCAACATTAATGGCTACCGCAAAGCCTAGACGCATGTACATTCCCGTAGAGTAATTCCTCACAGGATTATCGATAAATTCTTCAAGTTCGGCGAAGGCTATAATATCATCGATTCTTTCCTCAACTTCGGATCGTGTAAGTCCCAGTATGGAAGCATTGAGATAAATATTTTCTCTCCCGGTAAAATCGGGGTGAAAACCTGCTCCAAGTTCAAGTAAAGTAGATACTTTTCCGTTGATTGTAACTGTACCGGTGTCGGGATATATGATTCTGCTAAGCAACTTCAAAAGGGTGCTCTTTCCCGAGCCATTCCTACCGATCAGACCGACCGTTGAACCCTGTTTTATTTCCAGGTTTATGTTTTCCAGGGCCTGTAGTTCTTGATACCTTTTCCTTTGCCAAAAAAGCACAGATTCTTTTAAGGTACGTGCCTTGTCAATAAAGAGCTTGTACCTTTTGCTAACACCTTCAACTTTAATTGCTGTATCCATAGCGAAAAATTACACCTCTTCAGCAAAGGATTTTTGCAGGCGATTAAATACCATAAAACCTATTACAAATATGATAATTGCAAAGCCTGTAATGGTTAGAAGATTAGTCCACTCCGGAAATCTGGAATAATAGAAAATATCGGTATAAGCTATAATTAACGGGGTTACCGGGTTTAATGCAGTGTAAACCCCAAGATATTCCTTTGGAATCATGCTTAGAGGATATACTATAGGACAAAGAAAAAACCATCCAGTAAGCAAGACACTTAGTAGATGTTCCAGATCTCGAAAAAAAACATTACCCGCAGAAACTATTAGTGTAAGACCTGTCAACATCAGGCTTTGAATCAAAAGAACTACTGGAAAGGCCAGCAAACTAACCCCTATATCCCAGTTCAAATATATAATTGCCCCAACCAAGATCGGTAAGGATAATAAGTAATTAATCATATTCGCCATAACAATAGAAAGGGGGAGTATCTCTCTGGGGAAATATATTTTTGTTATCAAGTTACCATTACCGACAATGGCATTGACCCCCATTGTAAGAGATGTCACATGAAATGTCCACGGTAGAAGTCCTGTAAAAAGATAGAGTGTATAGTTTTCCATCTGCACGCGCATAACGAATTTAAAAACAAAGGAATAAACTATCAGCAGCAAAAGCGGATGGAAAAAAGTCCACAAAAAACCCAGGACTGAACCTTTATATCGGGCTCTTAGCTCTTTATGCACCAGATTACGCAGCATTTCCCGATATTCTAATATTTCTCTGATTCTCTGCAGCATGTTTTGCATCGTCCTTTGCTTACATTGTGATATTTAATGCCATTATTTTCACACTCATAAAATAGCTAACCGTCTTAGATCCTTATATAACTGCTTTACGTCCGGCGAAATTTTTTCCGCCTGTTTCAGCAATTCATCTGCTTCCTGGTGCTGGTTCTGCTTATCTTTAAGCAGCGCCATATAAAGTAACCCTTCTAATCGTACGTTATCATTTTTTAATGCCTTATCTAGGTGGGTTTCAGCAGCACCAAAACTGCCCAGCCAGTAATTGGCCTCTCCCAGGTTAACTGTTATCACGGGAGATACAGTGAGTTTAGGTCCAACCCACATTTTTTCTTCTGAACTAGAGATTTTTTTCAATTGATTACTTATCATATCTGGTACTTTAGTGCTACTTTGGAAAAACTCCTTAGCATATTCCCTGTCACCCTCTTTTAACAGTGCAATACCTGCCTGGTTATAAATGTTTACTAGATTCTCGTAATTCTCTATTTCACAAGGCGCCAGGTCCACTACCTTTTCAGCTGCCTCAATGCCTTTATCATATTCCCCGGCAGCAATAGCTATTTGAGCAAGAACCATCCGTGGCGCGGTGTCATAGCGGCTAAGGCTCACTGCCTTTTCGGCTTCTTCAACGGCCATCTCGTTTTTCCCCAAACCGCTATACACCCTTGATAAAGTAACATGATATTCAGCCTTAAACGGATTGTAACTTATCCCCCTTTCCAGGTAATTAACCCCCTGGGAAGTTTGTTGCGACCGCAACAGAGCCACGCCCTGCCCCATTAGGCTTCTTGATTGCATTAAACAAAAAACCCCTACCGTTATGGCTAACACCAAACAAGTAGTAACAGCCAGTGAAACGAAATTTAAGGAAGATTGCTGCTTCGGTGCCGGATTGACCTCTTCCTCCAAGTAGCTTTGGCTCAAGCTTAAAACTATGCCAAAAACAGTCCATAAAACAAGTGTAATAGCTGCAAGGGATAAGTCAAAGTCTATAAACGCATGACCGGCAATCATTAAGAACACGGTGGTCAGAGTCAGTACCAACTCGCGGCGCGGAGAGTTTTTCTCACTGCGGTGAAACAGGACATGTGCCCGGTGAAGAAAAAACCCTAAAATCCCTAATACGGGCAGCAAACCCAATATTCCTGACTCTATCAGCACCTGGAAGTAATAGCTATGAACCTGCCGTGTGGTGTAACGGAAATCCAGGAAGGACCTGTAGGCCTCCTGCCAACCTCCGCCTCCCCACCCCAGCAGTGGGCGTTCTTTGATCATGTCTATAGCTGCGTCCATGTAATAAATACGATGAACGCCGGTAATTAGATAACTAAAATCGGTAATCTTGGCCAGTATACCAGCGTTACCAGCAAGAAAAACACCTGCCCCGGCGACTGCCATAGCCATTAAAATGCCAAAAGATAAGGTGAACTTCTTGGCATCGTTTTGCCATTTTGCAAATACTTTCCTGTCCAGAAACTGTATAAGCATTTGCCCGGTTAAAGCAACTGCCAAACCCGCAAGAATCCAGAGCCATGCTTTCCCGGAATGACCTTCCAGGGCTAAAGGGATAAATTTGTTTATGGCAAGCAGGGACACCGCCCCTAAATAGCCCAAATGTACCAGGGACGCAAGCCTTTTTTCTGGAGCTGATAACAGCAAGTAGACTACAGACACTAATGCGAATACCAATAAACCGCCCCGGGACTTGGTACCCAATAAGACGGCCAGGAGCAAAAAGTTTCCGCATGTAAAGAGATAAGGGAAAAGACCCAATTGCTTAAACTTGTCTAATGCATTGTCCCGAACTTTTTGACCGAGTTCTTTATAACTGTCCCTACTCTTATTCCAAAAATAAAGTCCAATAAAGACAATTGCGCCAAGGTATGCCGCAAGCGAATTGGAATATTGGAAAGTAGAGTGAATACGGGCACGTTGAACGTCGAACCCGTCTTTTATATCTATTATCCCCGTAGCCGTGGCCAGCCCCGCCAAAGCCACGCCCACTGCGCTTATATAGATTACCTTCAGTATATTTTCCGCATCTTTTTCATGCCGCACCAGCCGGGAGACCGACCAGAAGGTGAGGAAATATAGTATGTTTTTGACCACTTCCTGTATGGCCAGACCCTTATTCACAGCCACAAAGGTGGATAATATATACACCACCGGCAGGGCCAGGGCAAACCAGTCCAGGGGTGTGGCCAGGAATTTGTGGTCCCGCTGGAGCCAGCGCCAGAAAAATGTTACCCAGAAGACCAGCGCGGCCAGGATAAGGGCCTTTTCCTGCTCGGGGGCAAAGAACAGCCCGCGGAAGTAGGGGGGGAAGAACAGTAAGAGAACCAAGCCCCAGAAGGCTATCTGGTGCAGCCAGTCGTGGGAGCCTTGTTCCTTTATTTTGGGTTTATTTTGGGGTTGTTGCTTTTTCTTTTTTATTTTTGCAGACACCATTAATTAGTTTACTCCTTAAAGTTTTCCGCTGAAAGCAGTTCTACAGTTTTTTACAAAAACCCTGCTAAAAATGTTAAATTTTTAATGGAATTACATGAGAAATACCCCCTAAAAAACCAGGGGGTATTAATACCCGGCTACCGGGTACGGCTATCAAGTCAATAATTCAAGTTTTCGGTGACAGGCACCCAAAACTTGAATTATTTGTTTAGGAGGTTAAGTTTTCTGCGGGTTGGGTTTTTGCCAGCTTCTTCTGCTTTTTCTTTTCCCGGCGGTTTTTCCACCATTTTGGGATGTCGTCCATTATGGTGTAGATCACTGGTACCAGCACCAGGGTGATTACCGTGGAGAAGGCCAGGCCGCCCACTACCACGGTGGCCAGGGGTGCCTGGCCCTCGGCGCCCGCGCCTATGCCCAGGGCCATGGGGAACATGGCCAGGATGGCTGTGAGGGCGGTCATGAGGATGGGGCGCAGCCTGGTGGGGCCGGCTTTAAGAATGGCCTCATCCCTTTCCATGCCCCGCCGCCGCAGTACATTGATATAGTCAACCAGCACAATGGCGTTTTTCACCACGATACCGGCCAGCAGGATGACGCCAATGAAGGCGGGGACGCTGAAGGGCCTCCCGGAGAGCAGCAGGCTCAGCGTGACGCCGACAATGGTGACCGGTACCGAGAACATGATGATAAAGGGATAGATCAGGGACTCAAACTGGGCCACCATCACCAGGTAGACCAGGGCCACGGCAAGGAGCAGGGCCAGGCCCAGGTTGCCGAAGGCGTCCATCATTTCCTCGTACTGGCCGCCGTATTCTATGGAATATCCCTGGGGTAGATCTATGCCTGCTAGTTTGGCCCTAATGTCTTCCATAACACTGCCCAGGTCCCGCCCGCTGAGATTGGCGGTAACGTTCACCACCCGGGACTGGTCATTCCGGTTAATGGAGTTGGGCCCCTCGGCTTCTTCCAGGGTGGCCACCTGGCGAATGGGCACCGCCCCGGCGGCGGGGCTGGATACCGTGAGGTTTTCCAGGTCCTGCACGCTGGCATCCTGGCCGCCCTTGAGGCGTACCCGCACATCTATCTCATCTCCGGCCGTGCGGTACTGGGTGGCCACAGTACCCTGTATGGCGGTGCGAACCGCCGAGGCTATCTGGCTCCCGGTGAGGCCATAGGCAGCGGCACGATCCCGGTCGGCAATAACCCTTATTTCCGGCCGCCCTTCGCCCATGCTGTTGGCGGCTTCAGCCGTTCCGGGCACTTCCTCCACCAGGGAGGTAATCTCTTCAGCAAGGGAGCCTAAAACTTCCAGGTCATCTCCCTTGATGGTGATGGATACGGGGGAACCCACCTGCTGCCCCTCCAAGGCGGGCCCGGTGGCCGACACATTGATGTCGGCCCCGGCTATGTACTGAGCTTTCTCCCGCACCACACCGGCAATTACTTCCGTGGATCTGGAGCGTTCCGCCTTATCCACCAGCTGGAAGTAAACCTGTCCCGCATCGCTGCTGGCCTGGCCGCCCATGCTTTCACTTCCGGTGAAACCGACGTTGGTTATAATATTCTCCACTTCCGGTATTTCCTCCGCCAGGGCCTCCACTTTCCCGATGATACGGTTGGTTTCATCCAAATGGGTGCCGTCCGGCAGGTCCAGGGTCACCTTTACATAACCCTCATCTATGGTGGGTATAAATTCCGCCCCCACCATGGGTATTAAGGCCAGGCTGGCCACAAACATTGCGGCAATACTTGCCACCACGGTTTTGCGGTGCCCCAGGCTCCACTGCAGTACTTTGCGGTACCAGTTGTAAAACCGGTCAAACTTCTCACCGGAGGAGCGGTACACTTTGCCCCATAATGTCCCCTCCCGGGGTTCCTCCAGTTTGAGGTACCTGGAAGACAAAAGGGGCACCAGGGTAAGGGCCACCATGAGGGAGGTGAGCACCGCAAAGGTCACGGTGTAGGCCATGGGCTTAAAGAGCTGGGAAGCCAGGCCTTCCACAAACACAATGGGCATAAACACGGCAATGGTGGTGAGGGTGGCGGAGGTTACCGCGTTACCCACCTCGTCCGTTGCCTGTTTGGCGGCATCCACCAGGCCGTAGCCCTGCTGGCGGTGCCGGTAAATATTCTCCAGCACCACAATGGCGTCGTCCACTATAAGCCCTACCCCCAGGGCCAGCCCGCCCAGGCTGATGAGGTTCAGGGTCATATCATTAAAGTACAATAGTACGAAGGTGCCGATAATGGAAATGGGTATGGCGGTGGAAATTATGAGGGTGCTGCGCACGTTGCGCAGGAACACCAGCATCACCAGAATGGCCAGCGCGCCTCCAAGAAAGATCTTTTTGACCACGCTGTTAATGGATTCCTCAATAAACTCCGATTGGTCCATTACCTTCTGGAAGCTAAAATCCGGCGGCACCTCATTTTTCAGTTCCTCCAGGGCAGCCTTCACATCCCTGGAGACCTGCACGGTATTCACACCGCTCTGCTTATGAATCATAACAGCCAGGCCCGGCTGGCCGTTTACACGGCTGAGGTGGGTTTGTTCCGCGGAACCGTCCACCACATCCGCAATATCCTTGAGGTACACCGATGCCCCGGAAGGAGAGGTAAGAACAATCTGTCTTATCTCCTCAATACTCTGGAACTCACCGGTAACGCGCACCAGCATATCTTTGCTACCGCTCTGCACATCCCCCGCGGAAACGGTTCTGTTTTCCGATTGGAGCGACTGTACAACCTGGTTGAGGCTCAGCCCGGTACCATTGAGCTTTGCCTTATCCACCAGCACCTGTATTTCCCGCTGCACGCCGCCCTCCACACGCACGGCGGCTACACCGGCAACCCTCTCCAACCGGGGTTGAATTACATCTTCCGCCACCTGTTTAACCTGCTGGGGACGGTCCCCCACCACTGCCAGCTGCATAATGGGCAGCATATTGGGGTCCATTTTAAAGACCATGGGGTCATCGGCCCCGTCGGGCAACATGCCCTTTATCATGTCCACCTTTTCCCGCATCTGGAGGGAAGCGAAATCCATATCCGTTCCCCAATTGAACAGGACAATGACGATGGATTCACCGGTGCTGCTGATTGATTGAATGGTGTCCAGGTCACTCACCGTGCCCAGGACGGATTCCATGGGCCTGGTGACCTGGTTCTCCACTTCCTGGGGCCCCGCGCCGGGGTAACTGGTCATAACCGCGCCCACCGGAAGGTTCATTTCCGGATAGAGATCGATGGCCAGCCTGCTCAGGGACACAGCGCCCAAAAGCAGTATAACCACCACAAGCACGGCAATGGTCATGGGTCTTCTTATGGAAAAATCAGTAATTTTCATAATTAATTTCCCCTATTTCTTGATTTCAACCTGCATGCCTTCCCTAAGGGCGCTGGAACCCACGGTAACAACCTGTTCCCCTTCATTTATACCGGATAGAACAATCACTTCCTTACCATTACCCGGGCCCGTTTCCACCTCGCGCCGGGAAGCTTTTCCGTCCTCAATCACCCAGACGGCATACTCACCGCCGGAACCCACAATTGCCTCTTTTGGTACCACTATGCTTTCAGGATGTTTCCGGGTAAAATTAACCTCGGCAAACATTCCCGGTTTGAGCACCCCATCGGGATTTTCCAGCTGCACTTCCACCGGGAAGGCCTTTGTGTTATTATCCGCCGCCGGGGCGATGCTGGTGATCTTGCCCTTCAGCGTTTCCGCCGAAACGGCGGAAACGTGAACGTCAACTTCTCCGCCCACTTCCAGCTTGTTTACCAGATCCTCGGCAACGGCGGCCTTCACCACCACTTTACCCAAATTAGCCACCGATACCACCGGTGCCGCCGCGGGTGACGCCAGTTCACCGGGGTCCGCGTTCACCTCGGTAACCACCCCGGAAATGGGGGATTTGATGAAGGAATTATTATAATTTTCCCGGGCCTGGGCCAGCCCCGCCCTGGCGCTTTCCAGCGCCGCCGGCTTTATCTTCTCAAAATCCTCTTTTGCTTTCTTATACGGTATTTCATAAGCGACTTCAAAGCCCTGCGGGCCCGCCTTGGGAATGGCTCCCTGCTCAAAAAGGGTCTTGCCCCTTTCGTAATTTGCTTTGGCCTGTTCATAATCAATACGGGACATTTCCAGTGCCGATTCGGCCTGTACAACCGCCTGCTCGGCCTGGCGCACCGCCGCCGAGAGCAGGGTGTTTTCCAGCACCACCAGGGTTTGTCCCTTATTTACCCAATCGCCTACATTTACTCTGACCGACTCCACCTTTCCCCCCTGCCCGCTGGGAACCACGCCGGAGGAAGAAAGGGCCTCCAGTTTACCGGTTACCACTGAAGTTTCGATGAGACTATCCTTTGCGGCCTTTATTACTTCCACCGGTACAGGCTTGCTTTTCCCCTCGTTATCCGCCGCCTGTTGGCCACAACCGGTCACCAGTAAACTAATCAACAAACCGGCTAATAAAGCCACAGTTATGTATTTCCGCCTGGCCATCGCCCTATCACTCCCTCATTTTCCTTACTTTTATTCTTCTTCTTTAAAAATTTGCCGGAGCTTTTCATTTATCTCAATCAGCCGGCTAAGATCATCGTCGTCCAGTTTGCTGAAGTATCTGTGTAAAACCCTGCGCCGGCTGGTATCACATATTTCCACCTTTTCTTTACCCAGGGCGGTAATCTCCAACCATACTAGGCGCCGGTCCTTATCATCCCGCCTGCGGTTGGCCAGTTCCGCCTTGCAAAGGCGGTCCACCAGCGCGGTCACGGCACTTAAGGAAACCCCCCAGGTCTTCAGCCACTTCCGATACCGTCATATTGCCGTTTTCATGTAATCTTTTCAACACCAGGTACTGGCTTCCGGTGACTCCTACATTTTCTTTGCTTAAATCCTGGTGTATTTTGCGCATCAGCCGGTGCGAAAGTTCCTCCGCTTCATCAAAATATTTAGCAATTTTGTCCTCCTTCAAATAGACCCCTCCAGAGATGTAATTATGTCTAAAATACTTTACCAGGTTAAGTTTATTATGAGTGGGATAAAGTGTCAATGCAAATATTTCATTGACAGGGGAATAGAAACATTTTACAATTCAAGGTAACCATTTGGTTACTTTGACCCGTGGAGGTGAGAGGCCATAGAGGAGTACCGGGACAGCAAGGAACGCATTTTAAAAGCCGCGGAGAATATTTTTGCCGAAAAGGGGTTGGCGGGGGCGCGAGTAAATGAAATCGCCGCCAAGGCAGAGGTTAATAAGCGCATGCTGTATCACTATTTTGACAGCAAGGAGGGGCTATACGAGGCGGTATTGCAGGCCAACCTGGAGAAAATTTATTCTATAGAAAATAAACTCTCCGGGGCCAAAAATATTGTGGAACAAATCCGGGAAACCATCAGGGAGTACTTTTACTTTTTGGCGGGCAACCCCAACTTTGTGCGATTGATGGGGTGGGAATTTTTACAGGATTCAAAACATATTAGCAGGCTTTTGGGGCGCTACAACATATACAGCCTGCCGGAGGTGGAAGATGTCCTGAAGAAGGGTGTAAATGAAGGAATTTTTTATCCTGATATTGACAGCAAGCATTTGGTACTGAGCATCAATGCCATGTGTTTCCTTTATTTCAACCGGGCAGGAGCACTGAACAGTGTTTGGGAAAGGGATGTGCTGGAACCGGAAATGCTCGAGCGAAGGCTGCAGCACATTTTACAGGTGGTATTCAGGGCTATATTGAAGAATCCGGTTTCTTACGGCTATTAAAAAGGAAGGGACATGCCATGGAAAAAAAGACTTTATTTCTAATTATTTGTTTAGTTATTCTATTTCCCGCCGGCTTGAGCGGGTGCGGGGATCAGGGGACGGAGGCAGATCTCCCCACGGGATACGTTGAGGCGCAAGAGGTGGATGTGAACACTAAGCTCCCCGGCCGGGTGGTTGAGCTGCTGGTCAAGGAGGGGGACCCGGTGGAAGCAGGACAGGTATTGGCCAAGCTGGACGATAAGGATTTAAAGGCAAAGGAAAACCAGGTACTGGCTACCATGGAGGCTGCGAAGGCTCAGCTGCAAAAGGCCCGGACCGGGCGCCGGGTTACCGAAGAAACGGTAAAGGCTGCCCGGGAAAGGGCCGGGGCCGCCCTGGATAGGGCGGAGGCCGAGGCCCAGCTGGCGGCCAAGACCCTGGAGAGGATGGAAAGGCTTTTTGAGCAGGGGGCCATACCCCAGCAGCAGCTGGATGAAGCGCGGGCAAAAGCCAGGGCCGCCGAAGCAGCAAAGAATGAGGCCCGGGCCGCCGTGGCCGAAGCCGAGGCGGCCCGGCTGAAGATTACCCTGGCGGGAGATGAAGTGGAAGCAGCCAGGGCCCAGTACCAGCAGGCCCAGGCAACCCTGGAAGAAGTGAGGAATAACCTGGCCGAGCTGGAAATGGAGGCGCCCCGTGCAGGTACGGTGACGGCGGTTAACGTTGAGGAGGGGGAGCTTGTCTCCACCGGGCTGCCGGTGATCACCATCACTGACTTTGACCGCAACTGGGTGGAAATGCAGGTTAACCAGGATATTGTTCAGGGGCTACAGCTGCAGCAAAGGGTCACGGTGCTGGCCGGAGAGAAAAGTTACCCGGGTGAAATCAGTATGATCGGAAGCAAACCGTCCTTTGCCACCCGGCGGGCAACCACCGAGAGAGGGGAAAAGGACATTGTAACTTATGAAGTTCGCATCAGCGTTAACAACCCGGAGCTGCGGCCGGGAATGAATGTGGAAGTGAAATTCAATAATTCCACCGGTGGTGCTGAAGATGCTGCGTAATACATGGCGGGTCACCCGCAGGGAGTTTCGTCGCATACTGGCGGACCGGCGCTTGCTCTTTGTAATGGTGGGTTTTCCCCTGCTGGGAGCAATACTTCTCAATATAATGTACCTGGAGCGGGTGGTGAATCACATACCCACCGCTGTTTACGACCGCAGCGGGACTGCCTTAAGCCGCACGGTTATACAGGCCTTTGCTGATTCAGAGCGTTTTGAAATTGTGAAGTCTGTGAACAGTGAGGAGGAAATGCGGTGGGCTATAGAGACAAAGGAGGTTCAAGTGGCCCTGGTAATCCCGGAGGACTACGCCCGGGATATTAAAAAGGGGCACGGTTCCAGGGTGCTGGTGGCGGTTAACGGCACCAACTTCCTCTACAGCAATGCCGTGCTGAGCACCGCCGGGTCCATAGTGGGAACCCTGGCGGGGGGAACCACGGTGATGGCCCTGGAGGGGCAGGGTTACCTGCCCCAGGAGGCAAGGGACATGGCGGCCCCGGTGCAGCTGTCCACCCGGGTTTGGTATAACCCTTATTTCAACTACCCCAACTTTTTAATGCTGGGGCTGGTGGCCACCATGATCCAGCAGGCTCTACTTTTATATGTTGCCACTGCCATTACCCGGGAAAAGGAACAGGGAACCCTGGGAGAACTCCTGGAGCAGAATTATTCCGCCACCCAGGTTGTTTTGGGCAAGGCAGCCCCATATTTTTTGTTGAACATTATTAACCTAAATGTAATTTTGGCCGGGTGTTATTACATTTTTAAGATTCCCTTCAACGGAAGCATCTGGAACCTGCTATTAATGGAAGTATTATTTTTAGGTGGAATTACGGCCCTGGGGATATTTCTATCCACGGCGTGCAAAACGCAGCTGGAGGCAACCCAGCTGGCAATGCTCTTTGCCCTGCCCTCCTTCCTATTTTCCGGTTACACCTGGCCCCTGGAATCCATGCCCGAATTCGCCAGGGGCGTGGCAGCGTTATTCCCCCTCACCTATTTTGCGGCCAACCTCAGGGACATCGCGCTGATGGACCTGCAGCTGCCGGTAATGCTCAAGGACATTATAGTACTGGGAGCCATAAACACAGTGCTGCTTCCAGCCTCAATACTGGTCTTCAAAAAACAATACCACCAGCAATAATTCAAGTTTTTGGTGACAGTCACCCAAAACTTGAATTATTTTTCTACGGCAGGAAAGATGGAGCGAACGGCCAATATATTACCGTATCCAAAGGATAAAATTGCTGCTAAAGAGAGGTCTTGGCATATGAAAGTAATTGGCCGTGTTTTTGTTTTTATGGCTTTGTTTGCCCTTTTGGGCCTGGCGGGCGTCAACCCGGCCGAAGCGCTGGAGATATACTGGAAACCGGCGGAGGAAAGTACGGGGTATAGTCAAAGGCTCTATACCACCACCAACAAGGTGGACATCCAGGTGCGGGTGGAGGATGCCGAGGAAGTGCAGGTAAACGGCGAGGAAGCAATCCAATACGGAGACGATGATTCGGATATCTGGCTGCTGGATGACTACATACTTGACCCCGGAGAAAACACCATAAGGGTGTCGGTGGAATTGGACGACTCCGCCAAGGATGACGATGATGAGGATGTGGAGACCAGCGGGGAACTCAGCATCACTGTTGTTGACCGCCCCCTTTCCGGGTCCACCCGTTATTTCGAGGACATAAGCGACGGGGTAACGGCCTTTGACGGTGCTGTTGAGCTGACTATGCCCCGGGATGCCGTGCTCACCCGGGGTAGCGGGGTATCCTGGGACCAGAGTATTACCGTAAAGAGTTCCGAGTCACTATTCAAGCTGGCACCGCAGTATGTACCCCTGAGCCCGGTTTACAGCATACAGGCCCCTTCACAGTCCCACTCCCTTTCCGATGCCGGGGAACTGACCTTGGAATTTGAGAACCCAAACGGCGCTGCAAACGGTTATATTACCGTTCTTTATGCCATGACCGGTATGATGTACCCACAAGCATTGCAAAGAATGAACAGTTATAATATAACCAACGACAGCGTAACCGTTCCCTTTTCCAAAACCGGTTTCGGACACTACCTGGTGGTGCGGGTTATCCAGGATTTTGAGGATTTCTACCTGAAACAACAGAATAAAATCGACCTGGAATGGGCCCGACCCTATATTATGCCCTTATGGTCCAGGGGGATAATGGACCCGCTGGAAAAATACCCGGACGGAACACCGGTCCCCGAGGGCTACTTCGGGCTGGCGGACAGCTCTGGCTCCCAGGAAATACCCGTGACCCGCAAAGAATTTATAACCATGCTGGGCAAAGGAATGAGACTTCCGGTAACCTTCTCCCTGCCCCACCTGCGGACTTTTCAAGACCTGAACGGTCTTGATTTACAGGAGGTTCAATATATCGAGGCAGCCGTTAAAGCCGGGTGGATCCCCAACTCCCCGGCAAAGGAAGGACAACTGTTCTTCCGGCCCAATGAACCGCTGACCCGGGCAGAGGCCTGCATTATACTAGCCAATGCGGCATCTTTGCAGCTGACCGAACAGGAAAGGGCCAGCCGGATGGTGCAGGCATACTTCCCGGAGGACTACCATTCCACCTACAGCTGGAACAGACCCCACATAATTGCCGCCATCCAGGCCGGGCTAATCCCCTTAGAAGAAAAGGGATACCTCCGGCCTGACCGCAAGGTGACCCGGGCCGAAGCAGCCCGCATGGTTTACAGGATCATGGAAATGCAGAACAAGCTCTAAAATTAAATAATTCAAGTTTTGGGTGACTGTCACCCGAAACTTGAATTATTG
>JAALLO010000026.1_pt1 | contig 47200 bp, 49 predicted proteins | sample 7245941 | NCBI WGS metagenome assembly JAALLO01 (sample SAMN13049198, study PRJNA578106) | oil field metagenome | isolation source: filtered produced water from oil reservoir A2 | place: USA:offshore Texas | collected 2016 | reverse complement strand
ACACATCCTGAAATGGAAAAGAGGCTGAACGACTGCCTGCTTTCCTATGCTGAACGTATGGGGCTGTCCGAGGAATGGGTCCGGCATGGCTTCTGGCGATGGAAAAAGCTTCCTCCACAGCTTCGGGAGATAGCTAAAAAGAAAGGAATAAACCTGGTTCCAGAATGCAGCGATTCAGGAAAACTGAACTTCAGTGTCACGTCGGGCTATCGTCCCTGCAAACAGGGCGGTATTTCCGCCGAAGGCAGTTTTGATGCTGCCATTGATCTTGAAAAGCTGGAGAACACGGGAATGCTCAAAGCTGTGGGAAAACCGGCATATATGGAGGGTGTGATCTCCCTGCTTCAGGGTGAGGAGAGCCGTGCCCAGGTGTTTGCTTCCGGGACGGTCACTGCCCGCAGTGATACTGATAAGAAGGCAAGGTCGCTTATGCGCAAGGTTGAGTTCTCTATCCGCAGGGCGCTGCTTTGCAGTGGTTGCGGTGTATGTATCGGAAAATGTTCCGATAACGGGATCCGCCTGAAAAAAGGAGTTGCAGTTATTGGTAATAAGTGTACGCACTGTGGCAGGTGTATCGAGGTCTGTCCGGTGATCAAGTTCAACTCATGATATCGGAAGGGAAGTGCTTACTTCTCAACCGATTTTTTTTTATTTTAGCAAATATGCAACCAGAAACCTTATACATTATTGTCCCCATTCTATCTCGGTGATTTTTTGGTAAAAAGAGCACTGCTCAGCGTTTCTGATAAGACCGGCATCGTGGATTTCGCACGTGGACTCGAAAAACTTGACATACAGATCATCTCAACAGGTGGCACTGCACGCATACTTCGTGATGCAGGTGTAGAGGTTACAGATGTCTCAGAAGTCACCGGCTTCCCGGAAATGATGGGTGGTAGGGTAAAGACTCTTCATCCTATGATACACGGTGGCATTCTCAGTGTTCGTGACGACCACGACCATATGGGAGAGGCTGAGAAACTGAATGTCGAACTTATCGACCTTGTAGCCGTGAACCTGTACCCCTTTGAAATAACAGTATCAAAAGAAGGCGTTCTCCTCGAGGAAGCCATAGAGAATATAGATATCGGCGGACCGACCATGTTGCGTTCGGCTGCAAAGAACTTTAAATATGTGACAGTTGTCTGCGATCCCGGAGACTACGGTTCCATTCTGAAGGAGCTGCGCTCAAGTGGAATAGTTTCCCGGGAAACACGGGAAGCTCTTGCTGTCAAGGCATTCAGGCATACTGCTGATTATGACGCTACAATTGATACATACCTAAGCAAGGCATTGCTGGATGAGGAAGTTCTGCGTATGAACTTCAATGATGGCGTTACTCTCAGATACGGTGAGAACTGGCGTCAGGAGGCCAAATTCTATACGGAAGCAGGCGCATCCGGTCCGATTCTTGCAAATGCAAAACAGCTTCACGGAAAGGAGCTGTCCTATAATAATTATATAGACGCTGACAATGCTCTGCAGACCGTCAAGGAACTGGGGCAGGAAAAACCTGCAATTGCCATTGTAAAGCACAATAATCCATGTGGCCTTGCAACCGGCAACACACTTTATCAGGCACTTGGTTCTGCATGGGACGGCGACCCCATATCGGCATATGGCAGTATTATCTGCAGCAACACGGTTTTTGACCTTGAATCCGCAGAGTTTTTGAACGGAAAGTTCATCGAGATCATCCTTGCTCCGGGCTTTGAGCCGGATGCCCTTGAATACCTGAAGAACAAGAGTGCAAACCTCAGACTGCTTGAGCTGCCTGAGCTGAATGAGGAATTCGAGGTTCAGGAAACATACAAATATGTGCTTGGCGGAATGCTGAAACAGACCCGTAACATAGGTATCTATGAAAAATGGGAAACGGTAACCGAAAAACCATATCCGGATGAGCTGCGGTCTCTGTCCGAGTTCTGTCTTCACGCATGTAAATGTGTAAAATCCAACGCAGTAACCCTTGCATACGAGTATGATGAGGGCTGCTATATGATGCTCTCAATGGGAGCCGGACAGCCCAACAGGGTGGATTCCATCAGGAAACTTGCAGCCACCAAGGCAAAAGAGAATCTTAAGGTAATATACGATCGTGAAAAACCGGACGTATCCTTTGATGATTATTGTGAGGATATCCTTTCAAAGTGTGTCATGGCTTCGGATGCTTTCTTCCCCTTTGATGACAGCATCGTGCATGCGGCTGAGAATAACATTCAGTACATACTCTCGCCAGGCGGTTCCATCAGGGATGAAGAAGTGATAGCCACTGCCAACCGTCTTGGTGTTTCCATGATATTTACCGGAATGAGACACTTCTTACACTGAACGGCTTCCCTTGCGGAATATTACCGTTTCAGTTTATTTTTTTATCATGGGGTCAGGTTTATATGAATATTAGTTTAAAATCCACACTTGAAAAGGGTTTTACTGCCGGTTTCAGTTTTTAGCATTGATTAAATATATAAACTATCAGAACTTCCATTCTACGGAAGTATATTTCACATGATTGTTTATTAATTTCAGGTCGGCTGGTGTGATACAGTGAGATCAAAAGGGTTACTTAGTACACTGACTTTTTCGGAAAAACGCAAGGATATTCTTTTTTTACTTGAAGAAGAACCAAAGACCCTTTCGGATATAAAGGATTATTTCAATGTATCCTCGCCTGAGATATTTCCAAGACTCAAAGAGATGGAAAGTTCTAATCTGATCTCCAAGGATGACAAGGTCTACTCCATTACGCCCATAGGCAGGGCGATAATAAAACATTTCAGACCTTTCCTGGATATTCTGGGTACAATAGAGAAGAACGAGGAATTCTGGAAAGAACATATCCTGGATGATATTCCGCAGTCCTCACTTGAGAAACTCTCAGAGCTTAAAGGCTGTGAAGTGATGGCCGATAGTATTGAGAATATCTATGAATCTCATAAAGTATTCCAGGAAAACATTGCCAGATCAAGCACATTAAAGGGCATATCATCTATTTTCATACCAAGCCATCCGGATTTCTTTATTGAGCTTGTAAGCAACAATGTTCCCACCTCCCTTATACTAACCGAGAATATTTTTGTCAAGGTGATAATGGAGCACAGGGATAAAATTGAGACTTTCCTTTCCTCTCCTGAATCGGAACTCTATGTTATTGATGATGTGAAACTTGCCTTTGTTGTGACAGATTGCTTCTTTTCAATGTCACTTTTCTTTTCCAATGGTTCCTATGACCCCCGCCATGATCTTGTGGGCCATGATGAATCGGCAATTAAATGGGGAAATGACCTTTTCGAGCATTACAGGAAAAAGGCCCGAAAGATCACTTCCATATGATATATGTTTAGAGTACCAGGCCTGTTATTGTTCTCAAACCTACAATTGAACTTGATTCTCCGTCTACCAGAAATAACCTCTTTGTCTGTTCAGACGCACTTTCTACTTCTGCCTGATGTGTGAAGTTCCTGATAGTGATCATGCCGGCCAGCAGGCTGTATATTAATACGATCGGCTCGAATCCGATAACTCCGTTTAGCAGGAAGAACAACAATGCTGCATGGGAAACCACGTGCATACAAAAGAGTAGTCTTCTTGTGTTCTGCTCTCCGAGAGCTACAGGCAGTGTTCTGATACCTGCGAGGAAATCACCTTTTATGTCCCTGAAATCGTAAACAGTGGAGTTTATGAAAAGTTTTGTACCGAAGAAGAGGAAGACCAGTACGGTAGGGAGTAGATTTGCTGAGTAAGCACCGGCAATTCCTGCAATGAAAGCTCCCCAGGAAAGGCCGACAACAGTGTTCTTAACTCCCATACTACCCTTGAGTCTTAATTTGAATCTACCTATTTTCAGACCCTTGGTGTAGAGGTATCCTGTAACAAGAGGTAAGAATGCAATTGCAAGAAGTCCGCCGGTGGCAAGGACGAGTGCTCCGATTATAAAACATATCAGCGATATGAAAAGAGCTGTTCTGGCGGATGCACCTTTTAGCTCTGTTCTGTTAACCGCATCTTCTTCAACACCCATCGCCCTGTCAAGCGTATAGACCGAGTATATGATCAGTCCTCCTGCAATACAGTGAAGGGCAATATATTCTGCCTGGATAAGTAAAAAAGCTATATATATCCTGAGAGCCCCTGAAATTGACACAAGCAGGGAACTTTTCAACAGGTGAAGGGTGGCTATCAGTTTCTTGTCTGCAAATAAGCTGTTCTGTACGTGTTTTTTGAGTAAAACGTCCGGTAGGGTTATTAAGCCATTTGAACTCATACTAGCAAATGGCGTAAGACCAGGTAATATTATTTATTCAGTATAATATTATACCATTAAACTAGTATTATTGTATAGATATAACTAGCCACGTCAATAAAAGAGTATTACTTTTTTTGCCGGGTAATTGCAGGCAGTGTTATTGTTGCTTTTTCTGCCTGATTTACTTTAATAAACGGACTATAATTTTATTGTATATATAATTTTGGTAGCATTATATTGCATCTGTAAATTATATTATACGATTAAACTAATCTTATCTTAAGATTAATATATATATCTCAAAGACCAATGGTCAAATAAAATAACTATCAGTAGACATTATAATGTCTAATGATATTACATTTATTTATAAAAAATGTAAGATGTGTGAAAAATGGCTTTTGTTCATACCACTCCGAAAAAAGCAGTTTCTTTTCCTTCCAAAAAGGGTTTTCTGCATAAGAAGAGGTCAAATTCCGCGGTGACTCTGGCTTTTGACCAGAACTGCCTGGATCAGGATTATGTTTACCTTAAAGGAGAGGAAGGTTCATATTACTGGATGGACTCAAAAGGCCTGAAGATCCATCTATGTGATATTGCCAATCCTGAAGATATTTCTCCGGACGATATAAATTCTATACTTACTGCTGTGCTTTCATCGGTATCCTCTTTTGACCGGAGCTATGTTTACGCTTTTTCTGAGGAACTGGCTTTAAAGATAAGAACGATCTTCACTGAGGATATATCGGAAAACGCTGTTGATGTTATGATGGGATGGAAGTCGATTGCCATGCTTATTCTTGCACCGGCATATCCTGTAAAGGGCGGTATCGGAGTAAAAATAGGACATGAAGAGTGTAAGATCTTCTCCTGAACTTAAGTTTGGTTTATCTTTTTTGCATCTGTCCTTTTACCCATATGAAGCAATAAATATCCGCTGCATGCAAAGAATATCGGGGCAATGGGTATGGTTTTAAAAGTACTGTTCCAAACAGCTACGGAGCTGATCAATGTCAGAAATGCACCGATAAGCAGTAATATCCCGGTAGTTTGCATACTCAGTTTTATTTCTATATTTTCTCTGAAAAGCTCATAGAAAACAACAATTATACACAAAAGAGCTGCCATTGACCAGGTAACGGTTCTTACCGATGGCAGGAAACCTCCATATGAGAGCAGTGTTAATTGCTTCATAATATCAACAAAGAGCGTTCCGTACTGGGCATCAAAGTTTGCATAGAAGACGGAAAACTTGATACCCCATCCTGTTGAGTAATCGCTGGTATAGAAATAGAATTCCCAGGGTACTGCAAGACAGATAAAAGGTAGTAGTTTTCTTAAGAGAAAAATATCCTTTGGGCTGATTTTTATATGGTCCATAAAATATAATATTTGCTTTTATTATATATTGTTCTCCCCATCAAAAGAACACCTATATATAGGACAAGGTGTTCTATATATTCTCAAAATAGCGATTGAAAAAAAGAGGGATTAAAATAGAAACAAGAAAGGTTCAGCAAACAGGTGGTTCTACATATATAATTTCTCTTCCGAAACCCTGGGCGGACAAAGTAGGTATAAAAACAGGAAGCAGGATCACATTACACCCTCAACCGGACGGGAAACTTGTTATTGATCCCATTCATGATTCTCCTCCTATCAAGAAATGCAGTATAGATGTAAGCGGCAGGATAGGGGATGTCCTGAAAAGGGATCTTATTGCAGCATATCTTGTGGGCTCCGATATAATAGAGATCAAGGCCGACAGGATACTTGCGGATCAGAAAAATACTATCAGGGAAATGTGTTATAAACTGATAGGTCCGGAGATCATTGAGGAAACAGCTAAAAAGGTTGTTATCCAGGATCTGCTCAATCCGGATGAGATATCAATAAAGAAGAGTGTTCGTCGCATGTTCCTGATCTCGAACTCCATGCATATGGATGCCATAAGAGCAATCAAGACACTTGATAACGATCTTGCACTTGATATCGATCACCGTGACGATGATGTCGATCGCTTATTCCTTTTAATAGCAAAACAGTACAGGGCGGTTCTCAGGGGTGCCAAGCTGCCGGATGCGGCGGAAACCTCCATAGATGAATACCATGACCTGAGAATGGCAGCAGGTCCCATTGAGCGTATAGCGGACCATGCCCGCAAGATCGCCAAGGTCACGTTCTCTCTCAAGGAACCGATACCTGATGATATCATGTCCATGGTGGAGAAGACCAGCGATCTGTCCCGCAAAATTGTGGAGGATGCTATTGATTCTCTGTATAATTCCGATGTCGATCTTGCCAACCAGGTGATCGAAAGTGTTGAAAAGATGTCTCCGTTGATCAAAAAACTCAACGAGGCCAGCCTGAAACTTAGTTCTAGCGAGGCTATAGTTGCCATGGGAACTGTTATTGACAGTATTGACAGAACAGGTGACTATGGCTCGAATATAGCTGAAATTGCAATAAATTCTGCAATGGTGAATCAGAAAATGTAACTATGGCCATTCAGGAAAATGGTCTTTCAGAATACAGATCGTTTCGTAATACTATTATTGATGCAGTCATATATAAGAAGAAATATATGTCAATGATTGTTTATACTAGGAAAAAGATTCAAAAATCCTAACATCCGATGCACGGAGGGAATGAATGGGTGTAATAAAAAAATTCAAAAAGAATTTCGCAAACCTTTTTAATAAACTGTTTAAAAAGCAAAATGCGCGTATTGGAATATATGGTCCACCAAACGCCGGAAAGACCACTCTTGCCAACAGGATACTCAGGGACTGGACAGGCGATGCCATGGGTTCTGTCTCGCATGTGGCCCATGAGACCAGAAGGGCAAGAAGAAGGGAAGGCGTAACGATAAAGGCCAACGGCAATTCACTTACCCTTGATATTATAGATACTCCGGGACTGGCTACCAAGATCGATTTCCATGAATTTATGGAACAGGGTATGGATGAGACCGAATCAAAAAGAAGAGCAAAGGAAGCCACTGAAGGTGTTATTGAGGCCGTTAAATGGCTTGAGAACCTGGATGGTGTAATCCTTGTGATGGATGCTACCGAGGACCCTTTCACTCAGGTAAATGTGACTGTGATCGGAAACATGGAAGCACGTACTCTTCCTCTCCTGATCGTTGCCAACAAGGTGGACCTGCCCGAATCATCCCCTTCGACCATCAGGGATGCTTTCCCGCAACATCCAATGGTTGCTATATCAGCCCTGGAGGGAAAGAACATAGATACTCTGTATGAAGAAATTGCAAAGAGGTTTGGGTGATCGACCATGGTGCAGGGTTTCCAGATGGATCTGATATCAGAGCACAGGCTTTCCGAGATGACTCCGGTCGAGAAGGTCAGATTCATTATTGATGAGGTTAAAGAAGGTAAGATACTTGTCCTTGAGAAGGGCCTGAGTCCGGAGGAAGAGGCAAGTCTTATCGAGATGACAATGACATTTATAGAACCTGACGGTTTTTCAGGTATTGAGATGGAGAGCTATCCTTCAGAGGTTGATACTTCCTTTTTGGGTAAGATCCTGAAAAAGAATTCTACAAAGTCCAGGCTGACGGTTATCGGGCCTGCTGACCAGTTGAAGACCTTGAAGAAGGACCGCAACATGATAAGTGCTCTTGTCTCCAACCAAAAATGATTGCGTGAACCTTAAATGAGGACTAAAGAAAACAATGAGAGTCTGATATCTCCTCACCTCTCCCTCTCTTCCTTTGAGATGGGAAGAGATGACGTGAATGTAGTTTGCACATACGGAAAAATATCCATCTGGTTCGGACGTCAGGTGCCTGATGTGGTCATCGGTCAGATCTTCCTTGGTATTGCCAAGATAGATCAGGCTGCAGTCCATGAACTGGATATTATCTGTGATTTCGATGAGATCACGGAGTTTGAAAGTAACGGGTATGTGCTGGTATCCTATGCCAGATCGAAGGAAGGTTACAGAACTACATTCCATGTTCCTTTTTCCAGTAAGAAAGCTCTTTTTAATCTTGCAGGTTCTGTAACCAGAGAACTTAAGAATGAGAACACAGTTGTGGATTGCTACTGGACAGGCGATGATTCCGATATCATGCGTCTGTATGAAGAACTCAGTAATATCGAAGACTGGAAGATCAAGAACATTCACTATAAAGAAGATCTGAAAGATAAGAGTAATGAATAGTGTTATCCCATTTTTATTTATGTGAGGTTATCAGATTATGAAAGAAATAGATATGACCGAATGTGAACATCTAAAATCCTCTATCCTGCTCATGGCAGTACACCTCGAAAAACTTGCAGGTGAGATCGATAATGATTCAATCAAGGAGATGTTGACAGAGGTTCTGGAAGCCAGACGCATTTTCGTCCTGGGAGCCGGTAGGTCAGGTCTTGTGGGCAGAGCTTTTGCCATGAGACTTATGCACCTCGGACTCTCGTCCCATGTTGTGGGAGAAACAACAACACCTGCCGTAAGCAATGAAGACGTTATTATCGCCATATCCGGTTCGGGCCAGACGCGCTCGGTTGCCGACCTCGGAAAGGTAGCAAAGGATATCGGTGCCAAGGTCGTGGCCATCACTTCCAACAAGGAGTCCAAACTCGGAGACCTTGCGGATGTTGTCGTAGAGCTGCCCGGAAGGACCAAGGAAGATATCGGCGGCTACCTTGAACGTCACATGCGCGGTGAATATACTTACCTGACACCACTGGGTACTTCATTTGAAACTTCAGCAAGCGTTTTCCTTGATGCTGTTATTGCAGAGCTGATCTATATCACGGGCGCATCCGAAGCAGACCTTAAATCCAGGCACACCAATATCGAGTAAGGTGATAATGATGGCCGCTCAGAAGTTTGCACAAAGGGTACTGGATATAGATATCTCCGGAATAAGGAAGATGTTCGAAGCCGCAGGCTCGGATGCTATCAATCTTGGTCTGGGACAGCCCGATTTTGACACTCCGGAACATATAAAACAGGCTGCTATTGATGCCATAAACGCTGGCTTTACAGCTTATACCTATGGAGCAGGTATCCAGGAACTTCGTGAGGCCATCAGTTCCAAGTTCGAGCGGGAGAATGATTTCAGCGTATCTCCCGATGAGGTCATTGTTACATCAGGCGCATCAGAGGCGCTTGAAATAGCCATTGCTTCGCTTGTAGGTCCCGGGGATGAGGTGATGATAGCAAACCCTGGCTTTGTCTCATACAATGCCCTTGTGGGCATCATGGGCGGAAAAGTCTCCTCACTTCCACTTGGGGACGACCTGACCATCAGGCCCGAAGATGTTATGGAGCGTATCACCTCGAAGACAAAGGCGTTCATTATCAACTCTCCTTCAAACCCAACAGGTGCGGTGCAGAGCAAGAGTGATATGAAGGCCTTTGCAGAGATTGCCGATGATCACGATATCACACTTATCTCGGATGAAGTCTACGAGCATTTCATCTACGAGGGAGAGCATGTCAGTCCCGCTCGCTTCTCTGATAATGTGGTCACGGTCAATGCCGTATCCAAGACATATTCCATGACAGGCTGGAGGCTTGGCTATGTGGCTGCCAGGCGAGAGTACACGGAACAGATGCTAAAGGTTCACCAGTATGTACAGGCATGTGCCAATTCCATTGCACAGAAGGCAGCAGTTGCCGCCCTCAACGGTCCACTTGATCCTGTGATTAGGATGCGCGATGAGTTCAGGCAGCGCAGGGACATCCTTGTAGAGGGACTTAATTCCCTTGGCTTGAAATGTGATCTTCCAAAAGGTGCTTTTTATGCATTCCCGCAGGTCGAGAACTCAACAGAGACCGCAACCAAGCTGATATCAAACGGTGTAGTAGTGGTTCCGGGAACAGCTTTCGGTGATGGCGGAGAAGGCTATATACGTCTCTCATACGCATCTTCCCAGGAGAACATAAAGAAAGCCCTGCAAATAATGGAAGATGTTCTTTGAGCATCAAATTCTCAATTTATACCATTTTAAAAATAAGCAAAATATATTCAAGAGTTTTCTAACTCTTTTTCTTGGATCATCCCAATCAGCCTTTCAAGAACTTCCTGTACTCCTTCTCCTGTGGCCGTGGACATCTGCATGTCCGCAATATCAAGTTCCCTGAACTGGGGAAGGTCCGACTTGTTCGCAACAACAAGCAGGGGAAGTGGAAACTGCTCTTTTACCTCTTCAAGCATGTGCATTTGCTCATGGATCTCATAGCCACATGTTTCCGAGGCATCTATTATGAAGAGTACAACTGCATTGAGATGCTTGAGTGCCGTAATGGCCTGAAGTTCTATCTCGTTCCTTTCAGACATCGGCCTGTCCAGAAGTCCTGGAGTATCCATTACCTGATGTCTGTCGTTTCCCACCATGAAATGTCCGATGGACACGCCTTTTGTGGTAAAGGGGTAGGAAGCGATCTCAGGTCTTGCCCCGGTTGCCATGGAAACAAAACTGGATTTTCCGATATTGGGATAGCCTGCAACCACAATGGTCGGCTCGTTATGGACATCAGGGAGTTTCCTGAGTCTGTTACGTGCATCGTTGAGGAACCTGAGTTCCTTATCGATCGATTTCATGATGGATCCGATACGTCCGAAACACTGCTTTCTGATGGCCACCGGATCCTTTGTGCGGCGCATCATGCCCACGTGTTCCCTGGCTACTTCATGTATCTTGGAGCTGGCCCAGTCTATTCTGGCAAGGGCTTTTCTCAGTTCATCAACACCCACCAGTATGTCGGCCATCTCGTAGTAAAAGGGTGGAAGATCCTCAAAGGTGGGAAAGCGGCGGACAATATTTGCCAGATTGTCCGTGAGTATGTTCGCAGAGGTCAGCACCATGGACTCATTAGCCTTAAGACGTGTGTCTCTGCCTGTGATCTTCTTCCCGGCCATGGCCCTGGTTGCCCTTCTGAATGCCTTGTCCACCAGTTCGTCTGATGTGGGGACAGTATGGATCTTTTCAAATATCATATTCTCTTTACCTGCCGGGCTCAATCACCTGAAGGTATAAATTTGTATTCCCTGCAATGAACTATATTATTTAAATATCTTGTACTTGAAATACTACAAATATATATATCTCTTTTGAGTATTGTATAAGAGATTCAGGGAACGGTGATTCGATGGAGCTGGCTCCTATCCAAAAAGACATTCTCATAGCATTGATCAATCTTCAGAGAGAAAAAGACCGTGCTGTAAAAGGCGAGGAAATTGCTGAACTTATTAATCGCAATCCAGGTACTGTTAGAAACCAGATGCAATCCCTTAAAGTGCTCGGGCTCGTCGAAGGAGTTCCCGGTCCTAAAGGTGGCTACAAGGCCACAGGAGAGGCATACGAGGCGCTCAGCATCACGGCAATGGAACATGAGGCGCAGGTACCTATTTTCCGCAACGATGAAGTTGTGGACGGCGCAACCGTGGCAGAGATAAGTTTCACAACTGTCAGGCATCCTGACCTGTGTCATGGTATTATCAAGGTACTGGGCAGCATAAAGAGTTTTGAACAGGGCGACCTGGTCCAGATGGGCCCCACCCCTGTCAACAAACTGGTTGTACGTGGTGAAGTGGTCGGTCGTGACGACACCCACAATACCCTTGTATTCTCGATCAATGAGATGATCTCGTTGCCAAAGAAACCAGTAAAGGACTATGCGCGTATGAACATCATTTCCGTTGATGTGAACGCATCGATCCAGGAAACTGCAAGGGTGCTTGTGGAGAATAACATTCACGGCGCACCTGTGAAGGACAATGAGGAGATAATAGGCATAGTGACCTTCACCGACATCGGAGATGCGGTGGCGAGTGGAAAGATGACCGCAAGGGTCAAGGATATAATGACAAAGGAACTGATCACAGTGGATTCAGAAACTTCACTGTATGATGCCGTAAAGGTATTCGATAAGCATAATATCGGCTTTTTGCTTGTGGCCTTTGAGGGAGTACCAAAGGGTATTCTGTCCAAGAAGGATATTTTCCACGAGCTGACTGTTTACTGAGATACTTAAAAAGTATCTTTTTTATTTTCTTCTTTTCCTGAGCTCTTCCGCTATTTCATCAAGGGTGATGCCCTCTGCCACAAACATGACCAGAAGATGGAAAAGCAGGTCTGAGGACTCATAGATGATCTCTTCTTTTTTGTTTCCCTTTACTGCAAGTATCGTCTCGATGGATTCCTCTCCCACTTTTTCGAGTATCTTGTCGATACCCTTCCTGTGGTCCAGCAGAGAGCATACATAGGAACTCTCAACTGGGTTGTTCTTACGGTCGAGAATTACGTCAAATAGCTCATTAAGTATAGAAAGGTCTGTGTCAGACATCATTATTCTCCTGCGACCAGATACGGACATATCTCATTTATGCTTATCTGTGGTCTGGTATTATCGAAAAATAGTATGGTGACGTTGGCTGTAATCCTACACAATATGACGGGACTGTGTTGGTAATCCAACGTCTAAAAGTATCATATTAATTTTATCATATAATTGTTTTGGTCCCCTTTCAAAGAAAGATGAAGCAGAAGAGGCTTATATCTTTCTCGGGTCTGTGATCTCGCCGGTAAGTGCTGAAGCTGCTGCTGTTGCAGGTGAGCTCAGATACACAAAGGACTGCGGACTTCCTTCCCGTCCCTTGAAGTTACGGTTGGATGTTGCAAGTCCCACTTCTCCGTCACCGAGAAGTCCGAAGGATCCGCCCATACATGGACCACAGCATGGTGATTCGACGATCGCACCGGCTTCCATGAACTGCTCGATATATCCTGCCTTCAGTACCTTCATGTACTCCGTCCTGGAGGCGGGTATGATCAGAAGTCTCACGTCCTTTGCAACAGGCTCGTCACCCATCATCTTTGCAACGACCTCGATATCCTCGAACCTGCCGTTGGTACAGGAACCCACGAATATCTGGTCCACCTTGGTACCTTCCACCTCTCCGACGGGCTTCACATTGTCCACATTGTGCGGGCAGGCCACCTGTGGTTCGAGTTTGCTGACGTCGTACTCCCGTACCTCGGAGTAGACAGCACCCTCATCGGATTTCCAGTGCGGGTCGAGTTTAAAGTCAGGAATACGTTCCTGCAGGTATTTTTCTGTTACCTCGTCTGCCTCGATGATTCCTGCCTTTCCTCCCATCTCGATTGCCATGTTGGAAACTGTCATACGTTCTGAGATGGGCATTGATCTGACAGTGGAGCCAGCATATTCGGCTGCCTGGTATCTTGCTCCCTCGGCACCCACATCTCCTATGAGATGGAGGATTACGTCCTTGGAGTACACATTCTTCTGGAGCTTTCCGTTCACTTCGAACCTGATGGTCTCGGGTACCTTGAACCAGAGCTTTCCGGATGCAAACACCGCAGCCATGTCGGTAGAACCGATTCCTGTTGAGAATGCACCGAGTGAACCGTAGGCACATGTGTGCGAATCAGAACCCACTACAAGGTCTCCTGGTTTGACATGACCCTTTTCAGGCATTACCTGATGACAGACTCCCTCATACACGTCATAATTGATGATGCCCTGCTCCTTTGCAAATTTTCTGAGCATGGTGTGGTTTGCAGCGGCATTCAGTGAGTCGGCGGGAACCTGATGGTCAAAGAGGATGACTATCTTGCTGGGGTCCCATACCTTCTTCTCTTCCTTGTCCCTCATGATCTCGTAGAAACCTTCGACCGCAAGAGGTCCTGTGATATCATGGGTCATTGCCCTGTCTATGTTGGCCAGTACGAATTCTCCGGCTTTTACGGTTTTTCCGGAAGCTTTCGAAAATATCTTCTCGGAGATTGTCATTGCTTGGTCAGTGGTGGACATGGTAATCACTTTACAAATTTAATCTTTATATCAATCGATGATCTTTTCCTGTCTGATGGCAGTCCTGTGACTTCCTCTGCTATCATGTACTATATAGTTAATAATACCTTCCAGTATATTCTCAAATGCCTTATTAAGATTTTCAGGTCCTTCCCGGAACCCTTCGTATCTTTCGTAGAGCAGGAGAGTCTCCTCTATCTCTGAGATATATCTTAAGAGTACTTCTTCCGCAAGTTTGCGGGTTTTACTGACTGAAATGGGATTTCCAATCCCTTCACATTCCGATACTCTCAGTTTACCTTCCTGCATGTAGAATGGGTATGTGCTGCACAGCATCGGCCGTACTTCGTATATACTGCAACGATTGTCTTCTCCTCTTTCCCGTATGAAGCTGCAGTCTCCGTTTCCCTTCTGGCATATCTTCCATCCGAAGGTATGGAAACTGCCTTCTGCATCGATAAGTTCCCTGTTGTCTTCGAGATATTTCCTGTCAGGAAGGATTCCCTGGTAATCTGTAAGTGGCACTGCGAGTTTTTCCTGTTCAAGGCCTGTGCGTTCAGATATATGTTCTATTTCTGCAGGACTCACAATTACGGTATTATCTCCGTCTTCTCTCCTGCAGCATTTGCCACACATATTACAGGAAAATCCAATATCGCATATCTGTGATGCAATCTCCTCGGGATCTATACTTTTTGCAGCCTCAAGTTCTCCCTGAAGGCTTTTTATGAGGAGTTCTTTCAGTCTGGTATTCATTTCACTGCTCTTAAGTGAAATTGGTATAAGGACTTATTGCCGGTATTCTGCAGCAGGTAATCGGGGATGAACGTGTTTGTTATCTGTAAAATAAGGCAGGGGAAAATTTGTTCCGAATTGAATATTATTTATCAAATTCATTCAATTATGATTATTTTTAAATATATTATGTTTTGTATATTATCGGTTTAATCAGTATGCATGACCGGGATTCTGTTATTAATTAAGCTTTTATTTCAGCGCCAGCGATCAGTATAAAGATTGTCGTATGATTTTTTCATTAATATGTCTGCATGAAATTGCCTGTACTGTGTCTAAAATCACTTGCTTTTGCAGAATATGATCTATCTGGAAGCTTGAATCTGTTTTGTATTTCTAATTGGATTTTTTCTCTGATCTGAAAAGTACTTCCTGTTATTCTGGGTATGATTTGTATGCTCCTTTAATACGGGCTTCAGTGATTGGTTTTTATTGTATAGCTGATTTTTATTTGCCTCTCTGATGCAGCATTCATACTTTTTATTCTTCCGGTAGGTTTCATTTCTATGTCTGGTCATATGTCTCATACATGTGAGACATATTTCTTATGAAACTGCTTATTTTATTCTGGCCTCAGTCGATGTGCTTATGTTTGGACACGAATCTGTATGATTTATGTCTCTGTGATGTATTATCCGATCATAAAAAAACATAATATTGCCAAATGTTGCTGTTTTTGCATCGGTGGTTCCTTTCTATATGATGAAGTAATTCCTGTAGCCGGGAAAGATATCCAGGTTTCAGAGTGGAATCCTACTACTAAAAGATCCTGCTTTCACTAAATGCTGGCTCCTGCAGGAATGTGGTAAAATCATTAGGTTTTGTTTTTGGAAGCTCTTCCGGAATACCGTTTTGAAATATGCTCTATGCTGACATAGGTCCTAAAATAGCTATTAGATGTAGTATATTATCAATTAGATATTATCTTATGTACATTATGTACTGTATCTGCGCTGCTTGCTGAAAATAGAAAAAAGAATTAAAAAAGATTGCTGGAAGAGCCTACTCGTCGTTCTCTTCCACGCCAACGGCACCCAGGAATCGCTTCACTACAGCTTCGTTGACAAGTCTCAACAGGGTTTGCCTGTCCTTTGCCGAGCTGAAAAGCCCGAGGTCGATCTGTGCGGCAGCCGCATTGGCATGTCCTCCTCCGGCATCTTCTCCGAAGGCACGTTTAATGACATCTCCCAGGTTTACACGGATATCGTTGCTTCTGCCTGAAATGAATATCTTGTCATCGCTCACTCCGAAAACCAGTGTGGTTGAGATTCCTTCGAGGTTCAGCAGATAATCTGCAGCCTGTGGCAGAGTATCCCTGTCACGGATACTTCCCACGTTGGAAAGCAGATAACTTCCGGTCACCTGCCTGTTATTGATGGCTTCTCCAAGGACGTCCAGTGTCTCGATCGACATAGAAGGCCGTTCGAGCTGGTCCAGTACGTCATGGTCTGAGAGCGGGTAGAGGTATGATGCAGCCGAAAGGTCGGCAGAATCGGTATTCCTCTTAAAGTCCAGGGTATCGGTCCTGATACCATAGAGTAGGGCCGTTGCGAGGCTGCTGTCAATATCAATGTCCAGCTCCTGCAGGTATTTGGTGACAATAGTTGAGGATGCACCTACATGCGGACGTATGTCGAGGAACTCCGCATCAATTTCAGCATCTGTGATAGGATGATGATCAATAATAATACCTATACTGGTATTCTGGGGTAGCGGGTTGTTAGCTCCCGGGACCGCACAGTCTATAAGGGCTATCTTTTCATAGCTTTCCAGTTCGACGTCTTCTATCCTGTACAGGTCGATGTCCAGCAGATTCACAAAAGCCTTGTTCTCCTGGTGCCCGATCTCTCCGTGATATATTATGTCAGCTATAACATCATAGGCATGAGCTATTGCCATAAGACCCAGTGCACCAGCTATGGCATCAGGGTCAGGGTTATCATGAACAACAATGGCAAGTTTTTTGCCTCTCATGCCCTCGAACCACTGTGTGAGCTTGTTACCGCGTCTCAGTCCTTCCGCACGCTCGAGCGACCTTGAAAGGGATTTGGCAACCATTCTCGGTGGCATGATCACAAGGTCCGCACCCATTGTCTCCATCTCCTGCATGTTGATCACATCAGGAGCTCTTGCAACACAATAAACGTCCCTGGGGACCTTCTTTCTTATATTCTCGAGAGCCGCCTTGTTAGCCTCGGGATCGGAACTCAGGATCAGTATGCCCGCAAGATTCTTCGTGTTTATTCTGTCGATAAGTGTAGGGTCGCTTACATCACCAACAATTGCTTCATAGGCCTCGTCACGTAAGGTTTCTACTTTCTGTGAGTCCTTGTCGACGATGATCAGATCCTTATCAAGTTCCCTGAGCTCTTTAGCCAGCGCAAAACCGAAACTCCCACTGCCAAGTATGAGGTATGTGGGTTTTATCTTCACTCTATCTGTTGCACTGACATCTTTTGCAACGGCGTTAATAAGATTACCTCCATTTGTCTAGAATCCGTTTTATATATTTAAAGAATTGCGGTAAAAGAAAACGGCATTTGCTCGATAAATAGGATGATGCCTATCAAGGGATAAATAGTTATCTTACAGGCTTATGTCCGGCAATTCAGGTGCCTGATACATTATAAACTAGCTTAAGCTCATGTTCTCATCAAGGATTGCTACTTTTTTGAGACGACTGAAATTTCAATAATGGTCTAATAATGAGCCCTGGCTGAACTTAGTTTTGTGCAGTCTTTTCCTTTTACATTCAATTTTATGCAAGGTTCAGGTTAAATAAAAAAAGTGTATATCAAACCCCGCGAATCATGGTATGAACAACACTAAATCAAAATATGAGAACCTGCAAATGTCTGATTTGTAAATTGCTCACTTCAAAGATCTGGCATCAATATATTAATCTGTAATTAAATATTCTAAATAATAAGCTTGTAATTATCAGTGAGCTCTTATCTTAAGTAGCGGATTTAGATCATTTATTTTAAACAGGATGGAATTTAGGTGAAAAAGAAACTGCTTGATGTTATATTTGCTTCGGATAAGAGGAAGAATCTGCTTATTTTGCTAAAAGATGGTCCTCAGGAGATGGAATCCATCCTCACTTCCCTTAATACGACAAGGCAGGCCCTGCTTCCACAGATGCGTATACTGGAAGAGCACAACCTTATCGATCACCACGCTGATACCTATGAGCTGACAGTTATTGGAAAACTGCTGGTCACCGAGATAATTCCATTGCTTGATCTTGTGCATACACTGGGTGATAATATTGATTACTGGGGCACCCATGATCTGAGCTTTATACCATCACATCTGATGGAAAGACTGGATGAACTTAAATCCTCCATAGTCTTCGAACCTGATATTTCTCAGATCTACGAGATCAACAGAGATTTTATGGAAAAGACCATGGAGTCAGAATCTGTGACTTCGTTCACTACTTTCCTGTTTCCCAATTATTCATCCTTTATTACCGAGTGGAAGGACTGCGGAGTGGATATCTCACTCATTATCACCAGAGCACTTTTCGAGAAGCTAAGAGCAGACAATTATAATTATCTGCATACATTTGTGACTGAAAGACATGGTGGCTTATTCGTGTATGATGGGGATATAAATGTGCTCTCCTTCTCACAGAACGATCACTGTTTTTTACTCCGATTATTTACTAAAGACGGAGATTTTGATAACAAGGTACTTGTGCTTCACGGAGAGGAGGCTCTTGGATGGGGCCGTGACCTGTTTGAGTACTATAAACAGAAGTCTGTGCCCGTAACTGAGGTTTGAATTGAGATCTGGTTTTGTTGTGAATTCAGATCATACAGGATTTAGGATACTGGCTAAAACTTTATGTGTTTTCAATCTTATAGTTTAACTGGATTAAAACAAAGCAAGGCAGCACTAATGTCAGGTCGAAACTCAGTTTTCGGAGATCTTCAGGTAAAGATATTGTGAGTTCCCGGCGTATTGGCTGCGGATAGGGCAGATCACCATGGATGCTATCACATTTTCCCGTATGAAAGCCATCGATATCAATTGTGCATATCTGGGACTCAGTCCCATGCAGCTGATGGAGAATGCAGGTGCAGGAATTGCACGTGAGATCAGCTCAAGACTGGATTCAGGGACCGTGCTTTTTCTTGCAGGCAGGGGTAATAACGGTGGAGATGCCTTTGTGGCTGCAAGACACCTGGCAATTAAAAAAAACTACAATGTGAAAGTTCTTCTCCTAGGACACCCGTCCCGGATCAGGACCGAAGAGTCACAAAGCAATTTCTCATTGCTCCGTCACAGTGGCATCAGTGAGATCATGGAAATTACCGACTCTTCGGAATTGAAATCATATGATGGCTGGGATGAAGCTGATATCATAGTTGATGCGGTGCTGGGTTCGGGTATCCGGGGTTCTGTGCGGGAGCCGGAAGCAACGGTAATCGACCTGATAAACAATTCCGGGAAGTTTGTTATCTCCGTGGATATCCCTTCAGGTCTTAACCCCGATGCCGATGTACCGGGTGAGTGCGTGAGCGCTGAACTTACTCTCACTTTCCATCGCATGAAAAAAGAATTCCTCTCGTCCGATCTCAGGCGATTCACAGGTGAAGTAAAAGTGATAGATATAGGGGTTTGCAGGGATGCGGAGGATTTTGTCGGAAAAGGAGACCTTATCAGTCTTCGAAGAAGAAGTCCGACTTCCCACAAAGGAGATTCGGGAAGAGTGCTTGTAATAGGAGGAGGCCCCTATTTCGGGGCACCGGTATTCACAGCCATGGCAGCCCTGAGGACCGGTGCTGATATCGTGACAATTGCAGTCCCCGAGAGCGTTGCAGACACCGTATCGTCATATTCTCCCAATTTCATAGTATCCCGCATGCCCGGGGATTTCTTAAGACCCTACCATCTCTCGAAGATACGTGAGCTCATGGAATCCCATGATGTTGTGGTGATCGGTCCGGGCCTGGGCAGGGAGAAGGAAACCCTGGAAGCGGTAGCCAGTATCCTTGCCGAATCCAGAAAAGCGGTGGTGGATGCCGACGGGCTCTACAGGCTCGAACTACCTGTGCAGGGTGGTGGAGAGATTATAATCACGCCGCATGCAGCCGAGTACTCCAGACTTGCAGAAGACAGCCTTCCTGATACAACTGAGAAAAGAAAGGATGCAGTGAATGCATTCTCCGGACAGAAAGGGGTCGTTACACTTCTTAAGGGAAGTACCGATATAGTATCCGATGGGGAAAATGTAAGGCTGAACAGTACCGGAAATGCCGGCATGACCGTTGGCGGGACCGGGGATATACTCGCAGGGATCGTCGGGGCACTGTTTGCCGTAAATGATGCGATGGATGCTGCCTGTGGTGGATGTTTTATTAACGGACTGGCAGGCGATCTTGCCTTTGAACAAAAGGGCTGGGGTCTGCTTGCAAGTGATATCATTGAAAAGATAACCGAAGTAATGAAGGGGTTGTAAATATGGAAAAGGAAGAACGCAAGATAGTTGTGGATATAGAAAGAAAACGTGTACGTATAACCATCAGCCATGGTGAAGATGAAGAGATACTGAAATTGAGCCTTGATGAAGCAAGGGATCTGGAAGAAAAATTAAATAGCACTATTGAGGATTACTCCCAGCGGCAGAATCTCAGGATTGACTGATAGAACGGTGATCTGTTGAAAAAGGAATTCACACATATCCAGGACGACCGGGCGGTCATGGTAGATGTCGGTAACAAGGATATAGTTACCAGAAAGGCTATTGCATCCGGGGAGATCATCCTTGGCAGTGATACCATTGAGATGATCAGAACAGGCTCGGTTGAAAAGGGAAACGTGCTTTCCACCGCAAGGATCGCTGCCATACTGGCCGTCAAGAGAACACCGGAAATGATACCCATGTGTCACCAGATTCCCATAACAAGCGTTGATGTGGATTTTGATATCGGTGACGAACGTGTATCAGCTGTTGTAGAGGTTCGTTCAATGGGCAGGACCGGAGTTGAGATGGAAGCACTCACCGGTGTTTCCACGGCGCTGCTCACGATCTGGGATATGGTGAAGTCTGCCGAGAAGGATGAAACGGGTAACTATCCCCATACCTGTATACGCAATATAAAGGTCGTTGAGAAGATAAAAGGCGACCAAAACTAATGTATTACATTATACATTACCAGTACTAAAAATGAAGTTCTAAAGAGGTAAATTAATTGAAGATCATAGGAGGACCAGCATCTCAGGCCCTTTCATCACAGGTTGCAAGGGAGCTTAATCTGGAACCGACGATAACTGATTTTTCCAGGTTCCCTGACGGTGAGCTCTATACACGAATACTTGACGAAGACGTCGATGAAGTGACCATTATACAGAGCACAATGACAGACTCGGACTTTGTGGCACTGTTGCAGTTGATCGATGCATGTGAGGATTCACCTGTAATCAACGTTGTCATCCCTTACATGGGCTATGCAAGACAGGATAAAAAATTCAAAACCGGCGAACCTATAAGTGCCAGGGCGATCGCAAGGACGATAAACGCTGACAGGGTCTTTACCGTAAATGTACATGAGGCCAGCATTCTGGATTATTTCAATGCCGATGCATTTGACCTGGATGCGGCATACCTTATAGGCCATCACTTAAGATCACTGGATCTGCAGAACCCTCTGCTTGTTTCCCCGGACCTTGGAGCCCTTGACTTTGTGGAAAGGACCGCAACAGAAATTGGTTTTGATTATGATTACCTGGAAAAGACCCGCCTTTCGGGAGACACTGTTACCATCAAAACAAAGAATGTGGATGTCAAAGGCAGGGATATAGTCCTTCTTGATGATATGATAGCAACCGGCGGGACAATGGTCGAGTCGATAAAACTGCTGAAAAGCCAGGGTGCAAAGGATGTGTATCTTGCATGTGTACACCCGGTACTGGCACGCAACGCAGTCATGAGGCTCTATAATTCAGGAGTTAAGGAAATAATCTCCACCGATACCATAGAAAGGATACAGAGTTCTGTAAGTGTTGCACCTCTGATCGCAAATGCTATCAAAGGACTGTAATAGTATTAGCTACCACTTATAATTTGAGGCACATTACCATGACGCTACCTGAAGTCTGCCCCCGTGACGGGGTATCGCAATGCAAGAAGGCTGATTGTCATCTTTATGTTATAGACTGGCGTTCAGGGGATGAACAGTGTATCATAGGATATGGTTCCACACATAAACAGATGTCAAGATCCGCACCTGTCGTGGATACCTATGCAGAGAGGACGCGGATCAAACGTGAGATCAGAAGAGATCGTCCTGTGGAAGAAGCTCCGGCAGAACCATCTCAGCCGCGCCGGGAAACAAGAATTCCTGATGCAGGGCCGGAAAGACCTGAAATTCCGGAAAAAACTCCTCTTCAGGAAGCAAAGACTCCTGCTTATGAGGAACCTGAGAATGATCCTTTCAATGAAAAGGTAGTCTCAAGCGACAAGAATACGACCCTTATCGAATCCGGTGAAAGCAGGGATGAAAGTCAGCCAGAGCGGAAAAAGAAGAAGTCAATAGATGATGTTATGAATCTTGATCTTCCTGAAAACTATGAGGAGGAATTCTGGAAATAATGAGGTTTTGATCTTCATTTGAGCATGAAAAACAATCAGCTAATTGAAATATACCGGATTCTTCTGGACAATCTGGGCCCACAATACTGGTGGCCTGCTGATACGGCTTTTGAAGTTGTGGTGGGTGCCATACTGACCCAGCAGACAAAATGGTCCAATGTTGAAAAGGCCATAGGTGGCCTGAAGGAGGAGGGATTGCTTGAACCCTGCTCTCTTGCGGACGCTGATATATCCCGCCTGGAAGAGATTGTCAGGTGCTGTGGTTTTTTCAGACAGAAAGCCTCAAGGTTGAAGAATATCGGCCGCTTTTTCATGAAAAACGATATGGAGAAGCTTTTCTCCATCCCGGTTGATGAACTCAGGGAAATCCTGTTGTCCATCAGAGGCGTAGGTAACGAGACCGCTGACTGTATAATCCTCTATGCTGTCGGCAGGCCGAAATTCGTAATTGATGCATACACCACCCGCATCATGAAATGCCTGGGCAGGGAAGGAGACTACATGCAACTGCAACGGCTTTTTGAGTCAGGTCTTCCGGAAGATGTTGAAATGTATAAGGAATACCATGCTCTTATCGTTGAATATTCAAAAGCCTTCTGCGGGAAGAAAAGGTGTGAAGATTGTTTGCTGAAAGGAATATCCACAGATAAGGTGCATGGATATGGACATTGATACCTACGAACAGATATACGGCGCTCTTGACGGAGTGGAGGATGTTGTCAGGGTAGCAGAGCATTTCTGCCAGCCTGTTGGTGTAATATATTCTATACTTAACCAGAAAACAATTGAAGAGGTCAAGAAGAACTTCTCAAGGGTGAAAAACAAAAGTAAGGCCCATCTGCGGCACTGGAAAAAAGGAAGGTCGATAATCCAGATCGCAAAAAGGAACCATATTCCAGCGACCCTTATGGTTTCCATGATCCTGAAAGAAATGGGCATCCCAAAGAAATCCTTTGTAAAGAACCTTGATGATACTCCCGATACACGCCTTAAAAAAGAGGTGCAGGAAGCAATTGATTCCGATTTCTTTTTCTCGCCCAGGGCCCATGAGATGCATGCCATAAAGGGTCAGCTCGGAGAGAGTATACTTGAAGCATGGCTTGTGGACCAGGGAATCACTTTCAGTACAGAGGAGGACCTCAGGGAAATAGGAATGGCAAAAACACCTGATTTCTTCCTTGATGAAGATGTGGAAATAGAAGGTAAAAAAATATCCTGGATAGAAAGTAAAGCTTTATTCGGCGACGAAAAAGAACACCAGTATTATGTAAAAAAACAATTCACCGATTATGAAGAAAGCTACGGTACCGGTATGGTTGTATACTGGTACGGCTTCCTTGACACGATCACACTGAACGGGCACCTGATCAAAGATTACCGGTTCTTCGGAAAGGACTGGAGCATAATCGACGAATTGCTGAACTACGAAACTCAGTGGTAAATAGTACCGACGTCTGCTTCAACCACGTTCTCCTGAACAACAGTGACCTTCGGAATACTTCCGAAGACGTTTTTTGTGTACACGTGAGCAACTTCCTCATCGTCGTACAGCACTGATTCCTCGTTGATGGTCGCGTGGTTGCCATGAATGGCAAGGAATGGCAGTACTTCTTCGTCCACGGGGTCTCGTCTGTTTTTCATATGGAAGATATCCATGGAGGTACTCAATGGCATATCCTCTCGGGTGGTGGTTATACGGGTCATCAATACTAGACTAGTTGTTTCTTATTAATACCTTCCGGTTCGCATCTGTACGAACAATCTATATTATTTGAGGATGATAATGGCGCCGGCTAGCAATTTTTCGGTAAAACTAAATGCGATTTCTCGGCATCAGAAGCCGTTTTAGATAATTTAAGAAGTCACTGTGTAAGGTTACAACACTTTTTCCCTTTAATATATCCTTCACATTTCGGGCATATCTGTGAATGACGCATGTATCTGCAAATATGTTCCAGAAATGTCTCTGATGCAGAATGTTTAAGCAGGGATGCTTCTTTTGTTGCCTCTTCGGAACCAACGCCAAGCACCTCACAAAGGAATTTCCTTATAACCCTGTTGTTATGTCTCAGTTTTATCGCCTGCATCTTCCCCCGGTCTGTTAATTCCACGCCGTAGTAGGGCCTGTAATCTACGAGTCCTGCGTCTGATAACCTCTGCAGCATCTCGGTAACACTCGGGGCCGAGACCTCCAGAGCGTCAGCTATTTGATTTGTTCTTGCAGGCGAATTATTCCTTCTTAGAAGAAGAAAAATAGTTTCAAGATACTCATCCGTACGTTCCGGATACATTCACATCTCTCCGACTCCTAGAATTCCCGTAGGATATCAAGCAATATATGTTTTTTGAATTGACTTTACAGTTTATATCACATTATAAGAAATTCAATGAGATGCTTTCTCAGACTTTGCACCTGTCTTTAGCAAAGATTATAATGGTAGCAATAATTAAGGTAAGAATCCTTAAAACAAAAAATCACAAATGACAATTATCCACTCTTAAAATGGTGAAAGAATGGCAGATATCACACACTGGGCGGATGTAGTTGCAGATGAGGTCCTCAAGAGAGGAAATAAGCACCTGGTTGCAACGGGAATCACGCCTTCCGGACATATTCATATAGGCAATATGCGTGAGGTAGTAACAGCAGACGTAGCATACAGGGCTCTGCTTGACAAGGATACTGAAGCTGAGTTCATTTATATTGCAGATACCTACGATCCCTTAAGGAAAGTCTATCCTTTCCTTGATGAGAGCTATGCTCAGCATGTGGGAAAACCTCTTTCTGAGATTCCATGTCCCTGTGGGGAACATGAAAGCTATTCCGAACACTTTCTCGAACCTTTCCTGGTAGCCCTTGAGCATCTTGGAATACATCCGAAGGTCTACAGAGCAGATGAGCTCTATAAGCAGGGTCTTTACATGGATGCAATAAAAACAGCCCTTGTAAAAAGAGATGAGATCGCATCCATACTTCAGAAATTATCCGGTAAGACACCTGCTGAGGACTGGAGTCCTTTCAATCCCATCTGTAATGTATGTGGCAAGATCAACACGACCAAAGTGACAGGTTTTGATCCGGATGCGGAAACCGTTGATTATACCTGTTCCTGCGGAGACTCGGGTACTGTATCCATGAAAGGCGGGGGAAAACTTACCTGGCGTGTGGACTGGCCGGCAAGATGGAAGGCACTAGGAGTCACTGTTGAGCCCTTCGGCAAGGATCATGCATCCAGGGGAGGCTCGTATGATACCGGACAGGCAATCGCAAGGGAGATATACGGATATGAAGCACCCTATCCGATAGTTTATGAGTGGATCATGCTGGGTAAGGAAGGAGCAATGTCATCTTCCACAGGTGTGGTAGTCTCGATTTCGGATATGCTCAAGGTTGTCCCTCCCGAGGTACTGCGATATCTTATCATCCGTACAAAGCCGGAAAAACATATCAGGTTCGATCCCGGCCAGCCATTGCTAAACCTTGTGGATGAGTTCGAACGCCTCCATTCAGCAGAGGAACCCGGCTCATATGAAAGCAGGATAATCGAACTCTCACATGCTGCGGGGCTATGCCATACGGACATTCCCTTCAAGCACATGACAACCATCTATCAGGCAGCAGGTGGCGATTTCGATCGTATCATGAAGATCGTCAAAAGGGCGGGCTATGATACGGGGAATGAGAAGTGCATCAGGGAACTTATTGATAATGTCGGTAACTGGCTTGATATGTATGCACCCCCCTTTGCCAAGTTCAGTGTAAAGGAAGAGCTTCCTGTCCAGACGGCCAGTCTTTCGGATATGCAGCGCGCTTTCCTCTCATCGTTTGCAGACATACTTGCCGAAAGTGGTGAGCTGAGCGGAGAGGATTACCATAACCTTGTGTATTCCGCAAAGGACCCGGAGTCAAAACTGCATGTCATGATGGCTGAGTCTCTTGATGTTGCTCCAGAGGAGATGGAAGTTAACCCCAAAGACCTGTTCAAAGCCATTTACAACTCTGTTCTGGGACAGCAGTCAGGCCCCAAGGCAGGATGGTTCCTCTCATCCCTGGAAAAGGACTTTATTATCACACGTTTCAGGGAAGCTGCAGAGTACAGACCCTGATATGAAGGATCTTAAGCAGTCCCGTCGTGCCTGGGAAGAAGAGTACAGGCACGTAAACTGGGGCGGACCCCGCCCCATTTCTGGAGTGGAAGAGGCACTTGCTCCCGGTTCGCTTGTACTGGATGCGGGATGCGGGAACGGCAGGTATCTGCTTCCGCTTTCAAAAAATTTTGATGTGGTGGGTACGGACATCTCGGTAAATGCTCTTCTCAAGGCCGGTCAATATCTGGAAAAAGGCGGATCTCAGGCCGGATGTGTAGCTTCTTCCATCACGCACCTGCCATTTTTAAGTAACTCCTTTGATGCCATTGTGTGCTACGGTGTTCTGCAACACCTTTTTGAAAATGAGAGGTTGCTTGCGATTGAAGAAATCAGAAGAGTGCTACGTCCGGGAGGATTAGTGTTTTTCGAGGTCTTCGGCACTGATGATATGAGATTTGGAGGGTACGAGCTCGAGAAAAATACTTTTTGCAGGAAGAATGGTGTGATCTATCATTATTTCACGGAAGAAGAGCTGAAACTACTGTTCCGGGATTTCGCTATAAAGGAAATTAAAAGTATCAGGAATGAAAAGAGATTCCGGGGTGAAATCCACACCCGTCATCACATAAAAGGAATTGTTCGATCCTAGACAAAAGCGATACCTGTGTAATTTAGCACGATGATCAGCAAAGCACCGACCACTCCAGCAACCGCACATATCAGGATAACTAACCAATCATATGCAATTCCAAGTCCAAGTACGGTGTTTGCTACAATTAGTACAAGCAGTCCAAGTATTGCATTGACTGCCATTTTAGTGGCTGTTTTTAACAACTTGTACAGCACAACTGCAACTACAATGGCTATAACAAGTATTATGATTTCCTCTACCATAGTGACCACGATTATATTGTCTTGGTTAGTATTTAATCATTACTAAAAAAATAGTTATTCATGTATCTCCTCAAGTCCTGACAGGAAATTCACAATTATTTCCTGTAACTCCTGCCCGGTGGAGTATTCTTTTACAAGCAGTCCCGGATTTGTGTTCCCGAGTACCATTGCAGAAACGTTTGCCTGAGGGCTGTGAAGGCATAGTACGGGAAGGCCATATTTCAGGGCACTACAGATCTCATAGCCAACACCAATTGAAGGCATACTTACCTCGGCTATTAAACACTCACTTTTTTCCATAAATCCCATGTCACGTTTGAATATCTCCTCTTCTGACATGACCGATTCTTTTTCCTCAAGCTCCGGGTCTGCTACGTGAGAACTCAGGACTTCATGCCCCTGCTCCTGCAGCAGACTGCAGATCCTAATATACACATGAAGAATCTGCCTTCCGCCGCGTATTGAGCCTGATAAAAATACTTTCATAGTACGCCCCTGTGGAAGTGGCCTCTTGTATACTCCTTCGAGATATCCCTGCATTTGTCTGCTATTACATGATTCTCTTCTGTGGAGAAATATGAATCTATTGTTTTCCTGTATGAGGATACTATATTTTTGATATGTGAGCTATCTGTCATTCTCGCATCTATCCTGAATCTTGAGACCCCGCTCTGGATAAGCCGGGTCATGTCCTCCAGAAGACACAGCTCTTTTGAATTGAATATGTGTGTCCTGCCTGAACAATCGGTCCTCACAGGAAAAGCAAATCCTTTTTTGTCCATGAGCTCAAAAACTCTGCAGTCAGGATCAGACATCTCTTCAGGGCCTGTAAGATTTGTAACAAGACCATGTTCTGATACCATGACTCGAAGACTGCCTTGAACAATCAATTCTGTAGGAGCCGAGGAGCTGGCTTCTATGATCTGCTCATAGTTCATCTCAGGAGAAAGTACAACTGATATTGCACCCTTTTTTATGAACAAGGCTGCACTTTCCCTGTTGAAAATATTCATATTGGTGTCGACGATTACCGGGATTCCATGCTCTGTGGCCTTTTTGAATATTCCGGGGTTTGACGCAAGAATTCCCGCAAATCCTGATTCTTTTGCAGCATTCATTATCTTCTCAATTTCCGGCATCTGGCTATCTTTTACTATAACAGGAGTGTGCAGGTAGATGGGTACATTCACCTCTTTTGCATGAGCTGCTGCTATTCTCAAATCAGACTCATCATCATGCACACTGCTTTTTCTCTCATAGTATATCAGATCCGCACCGCTGGAAACTGCAGTTTCTACAGATTCCGGATCAATGATACTTACTGCGAGCAAAGGTTTTTGGTTTATATTTTCAGGAGCTGGCTTTTCAGAAACTCTGCATGGTTTATGTTCCGATTTTCTTCGATGATCAATCCTCATCTTTTCAAGTTCTGCAACCGCCCGGTTTCTGAGTTCATTCATCTCTTTTATGGGTATGAATATGCCTTCTTCCATGGAGATTTCCATATCCTTTGCATCAAAGACGGTGTTACCGAGTTTTGTAAACTGTTTTCTGATATCCTTCTCATTGGTCGCCTTTTTGATGGCAGTCTCTACAACATATTCAGAGCTAATGTGGACGATATTATCATCTTCATCTCTGACCATCAATTCAAGTTTCTCTCCTGAAAATGCTCTGGCTTTCATAAATACAGATACTTTTCTGAGCCCTGTGGACTCGAAGGATTGTTCAAGCTCTTTCATGAGAGAAATGTCAAGTGTTTTGTAGACTGAGGTTCCCTTATTGTGCTGGATGTCCGATGAGACACGGATGATATCTCCTTTTCCTGCTTCTTTTACAGGCTTTCCTTTTTTGTACATCTGCCGAACAATGTTCCCTGATTCCTGTTCAGCTTCAAAACCAATGCCATCACCAGCCCTGAGCTCACCGCTTAGCTCCAAGAGGAGATTTTTGTGTTTATTATCGAATCCTCTCACTTTTCCTATCCTCACTCCCCGATTATAGGGTCTTTCCCGGCTCATAAGAGCATTTCCCGGATTGCCTTTGAAATAGCCAGTAGTAAACTCCCGGTTGAAGAGTTGCTCAAGCTGGAGTCTCTCTTCTTCGGAAACAATATACTGCTCCGGCTTTTCCATATATCTGTCAATCAGGCGCCGGTATATACGTACGACTCCTGCAACGTATTCGGGACGCTTCATACGTCCTTCGATCTTGAAAGAGCCAATGCCGGCCTCTATGAGCTCGGGCAGGATATCGGAGCTGTTAAGATCTCTAGGACTTAACAGGAATTTACCGGCTGTACTCTCTTTTTTCCCTTTTCTGTACAGGTCGTATTTTTTCCTGCAGGGCTGGGCACAATATCCTCTGTTCCCGCTTCTTCCGCCTATCATACTGCTCATCAAACACTGCCCGGAATAGCAGATACAGAGTGCTCCATGTACGAATGTCTCAATTTCCATATCTGTATTCTGTCTGATGTCTTTTATTTCTGCAAGTGTCATCTCCCTTGCAAGTACCACTCTTCTGACACCCATCTCATGCAGAAAATGCACACCTTCGGTGTTATGTATTGTCATCTGGGTGCTGGCATGCAAGGGTAGCTCAGGTACTAGTTTTCCTGCAAGTGAGAGCAGTCCGATATCCTGGACTATGATAGCATCGGTGCCAAGCTTGTCCAGCGTCTTCATGAGCTTTGCTATCTTTTCGATCTCTGTATCCTTTATGAGTGTATTCAGGGTAACGTAGACTCTGACTCCCCGCAGGTGCGCGTAGTCGAGTGCCTCCCTGAATTCATCGATTGTAAAATTACCTGCATATGCCCTTGCACTGAAATTGTTTATCCCGAGGTATACGGCATCAGCACCGTTCTCCACGGCCGCGATGAGGGACCTCATGTCTCCGGCAGGAGCAAGCAGTTCCGGTTTTCTTCTTATCATAAACTGTGCAGTATACACATGAAAGCTATATAAAAATGAAGACTAAAAAGATAAAAAAGCAGGTTATGCCTGCTTTCTGAACACGAAGAGTTTTATGATGTAGACACAGAGGCCGATTATCACCAGGTTGTACACAGACTTGAAAAGGGACACATATTCCCACTCGAACCATGTGCTGATTGCGTCCTGCATGGAGAAATAGAACTGGATCGCTGCAATAAAGAGCAGTAACATTGTGATCCCGAATACACCCCATCTGAAGTATTCTTCCGGGCTTCTGTTCTTCTTGTCTGTGTTCCTGGATCTCGAAATATATCCTTTGTTCATACTCTCCTCCTCTGTAACAGCTGCATCGGAGTTATTGCTCTCCCGGGCACCTGTATTTTCTTCATTCATTTTTTCCCCTCCTGTTTTTTCTGTTGATGAACAGCAACGCGGATAGGAGAATACCTGCGGTCATTAATGAACCAAATCCCGGAGCCGCCTCAGAAGCTGATTCTGAAGCCATCTCTTCTGTAGGCATTGCTTCCTCGAAACCTTCCTCTACAATGAAATCACCGGTCTGTATGTTCTTGTTCTGGACCTCTTCTTCCTTGCTGATAACCTTTTCAGGATTGAGCTGTACGTAATCCTCTCCTGTCATGACAATGATGTCATCATCCCAGATACTGACCTCGACTGCATAATTGTAATTGTCAGGTACTGTCAGGCTGACCGTGCGGATTTCTGTTGCTTCAGGTTCAATAATTCCGGTATCTGTCCATTTTTTGTCTGCCAGGAGTCTTGCATCCATTTCCCTTGCCTTTACAAGCATCCTGTAGTTCTCTGTGCTTTTTGAACCCTCATTTTTCAGGTAGATATCACTCTCGATGAGAACCTTCCCTGATGTAACGTTCTTGACCATGAAATCCATTCCCGATATCTGCAGGCCGATCTCCTGCAGGTCGGTCTGCATTGCTTCCAGGTTGCGAATTGTTATCGATGAGCTTGCTTTTCTCTGCTGGTCTTCGTAAAGATCGAGTCTTAATGTATAGCTTCCTTCCCTGGGAAGTCTGATCTGCTGACTTACGGTAACAATATCGCCCTCTTCAATGGCTCCGACCGACCTTTCCCTGGATACTTCAAGCAGGCCTGTCTGTTGTCTGAAAGCCTTGAACAGCAGGGTTGTATTTCCTTTGCTGTCCGCTCCCCTGTTCTTTATATAAGCTGTCACGTTCAGATCAACATAGGAACTTTTGACGCTATCTGCAGACATCTCTATATCGGTTATACCGTAGTTGCTCCCCTCTTCAAAATCTCTTATGCATCCGGTTGAAACCGTGAAGGACACAACGAGGAGTAAAATAAGAATAAAATGTTTTTTTCCATTCCCTTTTTCCATGCATTTTCCTCTATTATGCATCAGAAGGGATATTATTTAAATATAATGAAAATTTTCTACACAATACGGAAATAAATTATATCTCCATATTTATTCTCCGTTGGATTATGTATAATGCTGGCAACCTATCTAAGTTACATGCATTGTTGAACGAAGGATTTTTACAGATCCACTAAATTATAATGTTCACTGAAAAAAAATAATTAGAGTCTATGGGGTATAGACTCTAATTAAATAATATTAACTATATCTGGCAAGTAATCCTGCTGGATAATCAAATGTCATATCTTCTGCCGAATCAAGAAGTCCTACTGTAAATACTGGTGTGTCATCGACAGCAGATTTTCCATCATCAGCACTATGAATACGTGCAGCATTATTTACAATAATTCCTTGGTCAGCATATACACTTGGATAATCTAAAATTTCTATTTGAGGATCTAGATGAATCCAGTTGTTTCCATCCCAAAATTCATTGAACTGATGTGCAGTTGCATTATTATTTTGTGTTCCATTGATAGCTATTCTTCTAGTCGGAATACCCAATGCCCGCAAGTATGCACCATTCATTACGGCATACTCATCGCACACTCCATTAAAACCATTGTTAATGAGAAATTCATCTGATGCGGTGTGGTCGGCAGAAATGTAAAAATAATCTTCGTCGTAAGTCATAAGCTGGTGAACATATGAATTAACTGTATCAGCTGTATGGTATGGGCTAATGGTTCCATCCCCTGCAATTGCAGCTCTTCTTGCAATTTCATATTGATCATGATGACTTACATCATCTGTTTGCAAACTAAGTCCATTGTCAGGGTCTTCTATTTCTCCAGGACCATTATTGTACATTTCGACCATAGGGGCACTAATTGTAGGTGCACTTGTCAAATAAAATTCATCTCCGTCCTGAACATATACTCGTATTGAAATTGGCTTCGCTCCCACTGTGGGGAATAAATCTACATCAACATAAAATGGTATGGTCACAGTACCGTCTTGTCCAGGCCCTAGATTTTCGTAAAACAATACATATCCTTTGTTCTCATCAAGCGAAACAATTGATATTGCTCCTTTAGCAGTAGTTGTTCCATAGTTGTGAATAGTAATGGTTTGTGATGCTATTTCATCTTGAACCCAGCTCCAGTCACAGTTAGCATTTGTTAATATGACATTGGGAACTAGTGCTTTCGTACCAATAGTTTCTTTCTGTAAATATGAGCTTGTTGCTGAAGGCATCTTCATCTTGACTACATCACCACTATCAAATGATACGATATCTAAAGATATTAAAGAATCTTTCACATTTCCAGCATCAACTAGACTTGAGGACACCTCGGAATGCAGTACAAATGTTTTTTCTAGTTCATCTCTGGAGTATTCTTTAAACTCTTCCATTTCTAGTAATCGATCAATGTATCTTTCTTTAGCTGCTTCAATTTCAAATTGAGTAAGATTTTTTGGTTCAAAATAGAACTCATCCTTTTGATATGAAGTCGGTCTTTCTATCTCAATGTCTAGTAACCATCTGGAGGATCCCCAGTCCACTGAACTCCAATCGGTATGTGTACTATTAGAGTTGATACAACCATCATCTAAACCCAAATCATCTTTGATCGGTTTAACAACTGAACTATCAGCTTGTTCCTCTGCTTGTGCACATGCAATTGGAATAGATACTATGAATATCATTAGCATCATACCAATTACTATTCTAATATTCGTCTTTCGCATTTGTTTTACCTCGTTTTCGTTCCTCCTGAGGCAAGATCACGTAAACTTTAAAAGTAATCAAAATCAACATTACCCTGCCTCAGGGCAATTCCGGTATCCAAGCGGACTTTGCAAATGTTGTTTGGATCCCGGTTCACATTATTACAATGTGATATTGGAGAATACTAGAATCTATTATTTAAGCATTATGTCCATTGATTGAATTGTTTGTTCTATAAATGCATAATAAAATGTTACAGAACTTAACTATTTTATTTTTAATCAAGCCACCTAATAGCTAATGATTTACATAAGATTGCATTGCAAAAAAGTGGAGTGCAAATTCAGGAGTATTCACCAAATTTCAGTTGGAAGGTTTGGCCATAATCTATAAATATAATACCTATTGTTTTCTTCATAAACACTAACAAGGACATCAAAACGCAGGGACGCGTTCTTTGCATCTTAGCATCCTTGAGTTGGTTACATTTAAAAAACAGGGAAAATGTCTTTGACACACCTATGGAGAGGTATTCTACAGAGCCAAAAAAATATTTCAATCTTTTATGGCGGCAAATATCTCGTTTATTTCGGGCAGTTCAAGGATTTCATAGACACTCGTAAATTTTACTATAAGGTCTTCATCAATGAGAATGCTTGCCCTTTTTGATGTTCCGGTATCCTCATCGAACATGCCGTACATCCTTGCAACCTCCCCATGTGGCCAGAAATCAGACAAGAAGTCTGTTTTTTCAACTCCGAGTTCGCTTGCCCATGCTTTTTTGGATGGGACAGAATCAACGCTTATTCCAAAGGCTACCGTGTTCATTGAACTGAGCTTTTCGTAGTTGTCCTCGAGCAGCTTCATATGCTTAGCACACCCTTTGGTCCACGCCAGTGGATGGAAAGCCAGTAATATGTTCTTTCCTTTGAGGTCATGAAGTCTCACTTCATTACGTTTGGTGTCATAGAGTGTGAAATCTACGATTGTTTCTCCCGTCTTTAATTCGCTCATAACTAACCCCCTTAGTTATGAATAGAATATGCAGATTGAACTTATAAAAAATGATCCGGTAATTCGGGAAAGGTAAAAGATCTCACTTTTCTTTAATGCAAAGGTAGCTTGCAATAAAGCCGTTATCGTAGATGGATTCCTCTATCCTGAAACCCGCTCTTTCGATAAGTCCTTCCATCACCCAGTCAAAGGTCGAGAATTCTTCCTTTATGTGCAGGATGTACTCACTGGCCATTTCATCTTTTACATCTTCGGGAATGTTTTCCAGCAATTTTGAAATTAACTCATCGAAATCATCAATACCTGATGAAAAAACAACATCCCTGAGATAGAACCTCCCGGCTGTTTTCAACATTGAATTTATACGTTTGAGTGCGGTAAGCTTCCAGAAATCCGGTAGGTGATGCAGGGCCAGCTGGCTTACAACTGCATCGAATAATTCATCATCAGCTTCGTATGTCAGAAAACCGCCTTTGATAAAGCTGATATTGTTCCTGTTTCTCGACCTTGCTTTTTCACGGGCATATTCAAGCATTCCCTCTGAAACATCCAGAGCAATGACTTCTCTGCAGTGTCTCGAAAGTTCAATGGAGAATTCTCCTGTCCCACACCCTATCTCCAGTACTCTGTCATCTGGCCGGGGATCAACCAGCCTGAGCATTGTTTTTACTTCTTCACCTATATTCCGGATTTTCTGCATCTTCCGGTCATAGTCCATGATCTCCTCTTTATCTGTGTAATCGGTACCTATCTGAACAAGCTCATTGTAGTACCATTCAGGTAATTTTCTCATGATTCTCCCCTTATTCTACAAATCACACATGCTATAAAAACAGATGATCCTGTAGCAAAATATGATGTGTGAATGATCATCTCAGTCCGTACAGATGCAGGGCTTTTTGCCACAGCTGGGGCACTTATCAGGGTACTTTTCCAGGAAGGCAGCTTGAAGGTCAATGTCATAGAGATTTGCCAGGGCTCCCACCCAGGCAAAACAGTCTGCGAGTTCCTCCCTGATGTTCTCACTGTCGTCCCTGCGGACGGCCTCTGCCAGCTCTCCTACCTCTTCCACAAGCCAGAGCATGGTTGCAGTGGGTCCGCGTCTTTTATCGTTGTGGGCATACAGGTCTGACATCAGTTGCTGGAACTCTGCAATTTCCATGTTCCTACCTCAGAGTCTTATAGGTATCTTTTTCTCTTTGAGGTATTCCTTGGTGTCGTTGACTGTGTATTCCCCAAAGTGGAATATGCTTGCTGCAAGGGCTGCATCGGCCTTCCCGCTGGTAAAGCCCTCGTACATGTGCTCTGGATTACCCACTCCACCGGATGCGATGATGGGTATTTCCAGCTCCTCTGAGAGTTTCTTTGTGATCGGGATGTCGAAACCGTCATAGGTACCGTCCCTGTCCATGCTGGTGAGCAGGATCTCTCCTGATCCCAGTTTCTCTACCTTTTTCGCCCATTGGACAGCATCGATACCTGTGGGCTGGCGTCCTCCGTAGATGACGACCTCATACCATGCAGGTGTGCCGTCTTCGAGTTCGAGTATAATCTTGTCGGGATTGTCCTCTACATTGGTGTTTCTTTTGCAGTCGATGGCTGTGACGATGCACTGAGCTCCGAATATCTCCGAGGATTCCTTGATGAGCTGTGGGTTCTTCACGGCCGCCGTGTTTATGGATACCTTATCGGCACCTGCACGCAGTATCTGGCGTATGACCTCGATGGAGTTTATACCGCCTCCCACGGTCAGAGGAATGAAGACCTCGTTTGCGGTTCTCTCGATAACGTCTATCATGGTGGCACGTCCCTCGTGGGAAGCCGTAATGTCCAGGAAGACAAGTTCATCCGCACCCTGTTCGTTATATTGTTTGGCAAGTTCCACAGGGTCACCTGCCTTTCTAAGGTCTACGAATTCTATTCCCTTGACAACCGTTCCGCCTTCCTCATCAAGCGTAACATCAAGACATGGTATGATCCTTTTTGTAAGCATTATGATTTTGTCCTTTACACTGCATTTGATTATTCGTATCTGTCAGCTAAGCTGGCAGGTGGTGTATTTAATAAGAAGATATCTATTTTTTATTTAATACTTGTTGTATGATCTCTGTTTCCTCAAACTGAAGAAAAAACCGGACGTGAGGATAAATCCTTAAATATTTATTAATTGACTACATAGGTCATTTTGCAAAAAAAAGGTGCTGGCATGAATATACCCTTTACAGAAGAACAATTCTTGAACAATTTTGCAAGTTATAACACGGATGTTTTCCCTGCACAGATATTGCTATATCTGCTTGCGGGAGTGGCTATATATCTGGTATTCAGCAGAAAGGAATACTCTGACAGGATCATTTCAGGAATACTCACATTTCTCTGGCTCTGGATGGGTGTAGTTTACTATTTCCTTTATTTTTCCTCGATAAACAAACCGGCTTACCTTTTCGGTTTCCTGTTCATCATACAGGCTGCCCTGTTCTTAAAATACGGCGTGATTGACAGGAAACTCACTTTTGGCTTCAGTAAGGACATCTACGGACTGGCCGGGCTTGTAATGATCCTCTATGGCCTGGTCATCTATCCGATATTTGGCTATTTTGCAGGACATGTCTATCCGTATCAGCCAATCTTTGGTGTTCCCTGCCCCACAACGATATTCACTTTCGGACTCTTGCTCTGGACTTCTTCGAAAGTTCCAAGATCAATCCTTGCAGTTCCTCTGCTATGGTCATTCGTAGGTTTTACAGCAGCCTTTGCATTCGGGATTCTGGAGGATATACTGCTGCTGGTGTCGGGTCTTGTGGCTGTGATCTTACTATGGCATCGGGACAGGAACAAAAGTATAGGCTGAAAGATTGAAAAATGAGTGTCTTTGAAAACGAACTCTAATTAACTTTATTTTTTAAAAAAAGTAATAGTAAGAAGGACTTATAGTCCTTCTTTATCTTTCTGATTTTTCACAACTATTATCACAGCTCCAAGGATAATCACGATTCCTATTATTCCAATGAAAAATCCGCTGCTATCATCGTCTTCGGCAGGCGTATCTTCCTCGACAACGGTTGTGGAACTAAGATCTTCCGATGCCAGTTCCACCGAAGTGTCCTGCACATCTTCTGCATCTGTTCCGAACAGGGCATAGAGTGAGAAATGGCTGATCATTGCTGTTGCCCTTCCATTTTCCCAATCGACTGTTGTATCCAGTGCTATCCACCCGTTTTCGGATGTGTAGGTATAGATCACAGGAGCACGTCCCTCGAATTCCACAGGGTCGAAATCAAGTGTTATCATGACATCCTGGCTGAAAGTGGTTCCATCAGGTCCGAAGTCAAAGTAAAGTCCTGATTCCACAACTTCACGAGGTGTGTCCGAAGGCAGGGAAGCCGGTGTTGTGACTATGATCTTGTTTACAGGATCTCCGTTTGGATCTACAGCTTTTGTTCCCTTGTACAATGTCAGGGTGCTTGTTGAATCAGACGATTTCACGACTGTGTCACCGGTAACTTCTCCGTCATTACCGACCTGTATGTCGGTTATGGTTCCCTCGGATCTGATCCTTGCCATCAGGGAAGAGCCATCACCTGAGCTTTCAGGTTCCGGGTCTTTAAAGAGCCCGAAAGTTCCGAACTCGGTCAGATTTGCAGAGACATAGTTGTCGTTGGTATCGAGAGTGGCATTTTGAACTTTGACCCAGCTACTATTGTTGAGTCTGTATAGTGCAATTGAAGACTCGCCTGAGCTGCTCATTCCCGAATCGCTGTAGGAGAATGTAGTGATCATATTGTCGACAACTGGAAGTGGACTTGACGGGATTACAGAATCACGTGTTATATCGATATAACCATTGACATTTACTTTGCCTGGAAGGGAATATGGATTTGTTTCAGTCCCGTTTAGTTGTATTAAGTTTTCATCTGTCACAAAAGAAACCTGTGCAGATTTGTCATTTAATATCAACTTGTCCACTGTAATATTATTTGAAGATATAGACCAAAATTCGTAGTCATTACCAATTGAACGATCTTCTGTTGATGTGGAGTTGGTAGATCCAGTGAAAAAAATTCCATAGGATGAAGTTGATATTGGCTCCCCATTTATGATAGCATTCAGTTCTGCTGAGAAATCCATCATATAATTTCCAGTACTATAGCTGGCAGTATTACTTAGGAGATTATTATCAGCTGAGGATTCAACATACATGCCTGCATGAGAATTATGATTTGCAGTGTTACCTGTCAAAATGTTGCTATTTGCACTATTGAGGTATATTCCATCATAATCATTATAGTTTGCAATATTACTTGTCAAAACATTGCTATTTGAACCATAAATGGAGATTCCAAAACGGTAATTATAATTTGCAGCATTATCAGTCAATGTGTTATTATCAGATTCCAATAAACTGATGCCAGATGGCTCTACAGAAAACCCTCCTGTTAGAATGACTGCATTGTCCAGACTAAGAGCTTTAACAGCTGCTGAATTCAGATTGCTGTTTGCTATATTGCCGGTCAGCGTATTGTTGTTTGAATAACTAAGACGTATCCCATAATTATTCTCACTTGCATTGTTTTCTGTCAATGTATTATGATCACTTGTGTCGTAAAGGTAGATACCATTGAATAAATTTTCAATTGCAATATTCTCTGTCAGTGTATTATTATTTGAACCACTCAGATGTATGCCGTGGTCATTTTCACTTACAGTATTGTATGCCAATGTGTTATAATCACTTGATACATACAGGTGGATTCCAGTCTCAGAATTACCAATAGCTGTGTTACTATTCAGAGTATTATTATTGGAATTTTCAAGGTAAATACCATTTCCCTCACCTATTGGTGCATCATTCGGAGATACTGCATTGTCTATACTAATGGATCTGGCTTCTACAGAATTCAGGTTGTTATTTGCGGTATTGCCATTCAGTGTGTTGTTATTTGAATTGCTTAGGAGCATGCCGCAGTCGTTTTCACTGGCAATGTTGTCAGTTAAAGTATTGTAATCACTTGAATTGTAAAGGTAGATACCATTCCATGAGTTCTCACTTGCATTGTTATCAGTTAAGGTGTTATAGGTTGAAAGACTCAGATAAATACCCTGAAGAGTGTTGTTAGTGGCAGTATTGCTGATCAGATCGTTATTTCCTGACTGGTAGAGACTAATTCCTGAGCCCCGGTTATCAAGAATAGTGTTGCTTTTCAGGGTATTGTTTCCTGAGTAACCAAGATCAATTCCATTATCCTCACTTGAATTCACAATATTATTGCTTACCGTATTGCTTTCTGAATAATCGAGATCAATTCCGTCATCAACATTTGAATTGAGTATATTATTGGAGATTGTGTTGTCTCTGGACCCATCGATATTAATTCCGTCATCGCCACTGGCGTTGATTGTGTTGTTGTCCACAATACTACGGTTACTCAGGTCAAGGGTGAGACCGTCAGCGGTACTGGAAAGAATTTCATTGCTGGTTAAAGTGTTGTCATCCGATTCCTCAATATAAACACCATAGTAGTTTTCACTGACATGGTTGTTGTCAACTATATTCGAATGTGATCTGAAAAGATATATTCCGGCATCACTTCCCGAAGCGGTGATATTTTCGATTCTTGAATTGTTCGTATATGCAAAAGCTATACCGTCATAGCCATTTGATACTGAAATATCTTTTATGGTGACATCTACTGAGTTTATAACATAAACCTGTCCTGAATCCGGGAGTTCCTGTGTGCCAGTTTCATTTACCAAATAATAGAGTATTTTGCTGTCAACCAGATTACTGTCATCTATATAATGAAGGAAATGACTCCGGTCTGATCCGGATACTCCGAAATTGTTATTATCAGATGTCATCACGTTATTTTGCAGGGTACCATTAATTGATTTCCATAGATAAATCCCGTATTCATTGGAACTGACAGTATTGTTTGTCAAAATGGTATTGTTTGCACGGACGAGGTCTATTCCATAGTAATTTTCAGATATCTTATTATTTGAAATATTTCCATTGGAAGCTGAAAGCATATAGATAGCGGTATAGTTTGTCGCACCGGTAACATTAAATCCGGAAATAGTTACATTGCTGGCTGTTACATTAAAAATATGTGCGTCCACTGATTTTGCCTGAACTATTGTGCTGTCAGGACCACTTTCTGAACGGATTGTCACACTTTTATTAACAACTATGTTTTCCGTGTAGGTACCGTCACTTACAATAATCGTATCGCCGTCGGTTGCATTTGCAAGTGCCGCTGTGATGGTGGTGTTCCCTGTTCCATCACCAACTGTTATCTCGGCTGCGGACGCTGCGTTTGTCATTGAAAGTAAGATTAATAATAAAATTGAATATTTTAGGGTTCGTAATGTAAATGTTTTCATAAGACCTCTTCCTCTATCATAAATTCGATTCCTAAAAATATTCAAACATATTATATAAAATAATCTATATTTATGGTGTAAGATATCGATTTCGGAACAACCCAAAGTTTCCATTTCTCTTATTCTCTATGAGGATTTAATTTTGCAAGGATTCTCTACACGCCGATATTTACAAAAATCAGTCTATTAATCGCAAAACTTATATTTTAATAGCCTGTACTGTTTTTGGCATTTTACATTGATACATAATACGCATGGATATTGTGGACAGGAGGATTTACTTGAATACTGACAATAAATTACCGGGGAAGTACTGGATTTACGTGTGGGGAATACTTGCAGTATTTTTTGCTTTTTCCTATGTTGCCTTCATGCCAGAGGGACTTGGTGTGGCAGTTCTCATGAGCATAGTAGTTGCAGTGTTTTTTACCGCATGGTTGATACTTGTGCATTTATTGTGGTTTGAAGGCAGCCTGCTTCTAAAAATCCTGGCTCTCATATTTGGTGGTCTGTTTGCTGTAATATTTGTCATTATAATCCAGTTTGCCTATGAGAAGCTCGTTTTGAAAAAGGTGATTTAAGAGGTACCTATGAACTATTTCAAAATACGGGGTATTGCTTTCGGACTGGCTGCAATGCTCAAACCCTTGTGTATTCCAGAGATGGATAGCTGGAATGCTCGAAAAGGATAATGGCAAAAAATATGATTATCGATATACGACAGGTATTTTCGGGTTAACTGTTCTTCTAATTTCGCTGATCTTGTATTGAACTACCCATCACACTCTTCAGTAAAATGTTGTTATCTCATATCAAGCCCATGAATGCTTAATGGTTACTCTTAAATATTCATGAATCGACTTTATAAGAGTACTTTGGAAACCATACTTGATAAGAATCACATGAAGGAAAACATGAACCCGGATCTGAATAAAGATATTATTGGTACAACAATCAAGTCCCATGCCCCGGAAATCAGCAGCCGATTCAAAGCAGATGTTATCGGCATCTTTGGTTCGTATGCCCGCGGTGAGCAACATAGCGGAAGCGATGTGGACGTGCTTGTAAGATTCCATAAAGGTGCTACTCTTCTTAACCTTGTAGGTCTTTCGGATTACTTGGAAAAGGAACTAGGTGTTCCTGTGGATGTTGTTTCCGAAAAGGCACTGCATCCTATGATGCGTGATGATGTGATGGATGAGCTGGTGATGGTTTGAGGTCGCCTGCACTTTATCTGTCTGAGCTACTTGATGCTATTGGTTCGATAAAGGATTTTACGTGGTATGGATGGGAGAGGTCTATGAAAGTTGTGGTTTATGGTCTTGAGTCCATCATAAATTAGTTTTTATTTTGCTCATACACTAAAATTTTATTAATTCTCGTCTGATTTTTATATTTTAAGAAATATGTGACTGATATATGAACGAAGATATTCAGAATAGCAATGATTCTTTTACATCGATTCCACAGCTCTCCAAAAAAGAAATACTGGAAATATTGAAGGATGAGAATCCTATTACAGTAAACAACGAAAAATATTCACAGCTCATCCTTATAATTGAGACAAAGAAAGTAAAGGAAAATTTGGGTATAATCAAAGGCGAATATTACGTAGATGGAACTTTGAATTATAAAGGTTCATCTCTTTTTCCATTATTCAACATTTCTGATCAAAGCATTTGGAAACAATTAAATGTAGGCGAGAATGCTTATTATGGTTTTACACTCGATTCTAGAGAGATGAAGATTCCTGAAAAGCTAATAGGCTTTTTCAATCGAAGTTTTGAAGGTGCAACAATACAAGACTTCATTCCAGGATGCGGTAGAAGAAGTGAGTAATTTGATTGAAATTAAGATTTAAAACTCCCAACCTTCTTTTGTGATCATATCTAAAAGCTGGATGCAGGGGATATCATATTGGATGCAGACCTGTGGTATCTTTGTCTTTTTTGATCTTTTGCCGTTGTAGCGTTCCTGGGTAACAATAACCACCTCCGGGCGTTCGCAGAGGGTTTGTTGCGGGCCATCTATGATTTCAAGAGCCATGGCAATAAGGAAAGGGTCGGCCTGCTCATGGTCATAGTTAGGGTCAATAAGTTTTGGGAACTCGCTGAGAATATCTTTTACTCTGAAATACATGTCTGAACTGTCACGGAACAATATCTGGCTGTGGTTTCTCGCCCATTCTGTTATTTCATCATCCTGACGTTCCAGTTCAGTCAGAACGATGTCCGGTGCGCCAATTCGATGATGGTGGATTAGTTCCTCGAATTTTTTCCAGAAAGAAGGGAATATAGCGATGGGATAATTTCGACCCATATCAATTAATGAAGAGGTATCGACCACATAAAAAATACTCCTCCCCATATGTCTACAACTCACGTTTTTATTTTGATTCGGTTAACTCTTTCATATGTCTTGTTTTGACATCCAGATAATTCAGTGCTTCACTGCTTGTTATATAACCTGCCTGTGAATTTTCAAGAACCAGTGTCACGAATGAATCTCCCTTTTCACGGCGTGCCCTCTTTGCCGAAGTTTCACCTATACCATGTTTGCCTTCGTCTTCAACATTCGACTCAGCGGATTGAAGTTTATTGATCTCATACCTGTATTCTTTCCTGGATATCAAATCAAGTGAGACCAGCCGGGTTAAAGTGGTTGAAAGACTCACTTTGTACCGTCTTGCTATCTTGCCGTAGTTTTCCAGTCCAAATTTTGCGAAGTCAGCTTCAATTGCTTTTGCTGGAAGCAAGAAAGAACCTGCAAAACGATTACACCATGCTTCAATCCTTTCCCTTTCCACTTTGCCAGCAAAGTCTATTTTTTCTTCATGTGGAATACACATAGCAGGTTTATTCAACAAAATGTGAGCATATTCATGAAGAAGCGAAAATATACGGGCTTGAATAATATCCGATGAATTAACAACAATGGCAAATGGTTTAATATCCATCAGGGTAAATCCTCTGAAATCGTCTAGGTCTGCAGAAAGCTGGAATACAAGTATATTCTGATGTTCAATTTTATCTCTCAGACAATTGAACACATCATAGGGATTTTTCCATTTACGTTGCAATGCCAGAGTTATGCTCATTCTTTCTCTTTCATTGAAAGAAACAAGTTCTGGATTATCTTCAATACTTACAAATTCCACATCTGCATTAACATTCTGAGTAAGGTTTTCCATCAACTCACTGCTCTCTGTCTGCATATTACGAGCTTTCCTAATCGCAAAAAGACTCTTCTTTGATAAACTATGTGAGCCATCAGGGAGTTTTCTGTAATCTGTTGGCAGAGCCTGTTTTTCTCCGGGACTTGGTAATAGGAACGCCGCCAGGGGTCTTTTGTACTCTTTAGCCAAAACCTTCAAATTTTCAATGGTAGGGGACCTTTTTCCACTTTCCCAGTCCTCGACTTGGTCCACAGATACCTCTAACTTTTCACTGATATCTCCGTATGTCCATCCTGAACTTTCTCTTAGCCATCGGAATACATCCGGATTAACTGGCACCTGTTTATCGTATTTAAGCATTGAATGTCCCTATTTTAAATAATGAGCTATTACTAAATGAATATAGCCACATATGTTAGTTGATATGGACTATCATATAATTATATTTTTGGGAATTTGTATAATTTTTGATGATTACATATTCTGATGTGTTTCTCACAACAACAACACCGCAATAACCCCCGCCAGAAAAACCCCGTCAAAAGTTCCCGCGCCACCAATGCTTGCAACCGGCGCTCCGATCTTGCTTATTGCCCTGAGGTTCAGTAGGTCGGCGCCTATGAGTGTGCCCATGGTCCCGCTCACGTAGGCTGTGATGAAAAGCATGTCCCGGCTTGCTCCTGCCATGGAGACCACAAGCATGGAACTGAGTGCGGCTGCAATGGGTGGAATGAATGCGGGAGATACGATTCCCACACCTTTTACGGGGCGGGCTATGATTTTAGCTATCACTGCGACTATGGCGGTCGCGTAGATGGAGTATTGGATTGCTTCCGGGAAGAGGCTCAGCAGGTAGAAGGATACCAGGGCCGGGATTATTGCTCCGCCTACGTTAATTGCCAGGGTTGTCTTTGTCTTGAAGGTTTCCTTGAAGGGAACACGATAGGAGACTCCGAACACCTTTACAAAACGGTGGTTCTCAATGGGTGTCTCGGATTCTATTGTCGTGAGAGGGATATTGATATTGCTTCCCAGAAGTGAGAGGAAGAGAAGTACAAAGGCATCACTCCATGAGAACCCGATCCTCGCGAATGCCGTACTGGCAAGGCCGAAAAAGAGGATGGATATGCTGAAGGCAAGTAAGATCACCAGAATGACGGTGAAAATGAACTTCAACGGATGATAAAAAATTCTATGTCTCATGGGTATGCTTCTTGTCCCGGGACATTATTTTCGCAGGAATATCGTCTATTCAAAATCGTCAGATGATTTTGATAGCTGGAAGTTCTCCTTGTCTATGGAATCATCAGCGAAGATATCCCTGTCGATCAGGATAGGAGCATTCTGCCTGAGTGCCATGGCGATGCAATCACTCGGACGGGCATCGAACTCGATATCGCTTCCCTCCCTGTCAAGCCTGAGTCTTGCGTAATAGATGTTGTCGATCTTTTCATCTATAAACACACTTTCGATCTTCGTTCCCAGCCTCTCAAGCATGGTAATGATCAGGTCGTGTGTCATGGGTCTTGGCATTGTCTCATTCTTCAATACCGAATTGATGGAAAGCGCCTCTGCATTGCCAATATGGATTGGCATAAGAGAACCTTCTTCGTCCTCGAGCATCACAGCGGGAACAGATCTTCCCAGAATATTTACCATAAAGACACCCTTGATGGTGACTTCCTTTAGATTTGTATCAGAGTTCATATGATTCAGAGAATTTTGTTTCGTTCACGATACACATATTAGATTTACGAATGTCATTACTTAAGATTTTCTGGAATTCCCCTCCAACTCTCCGAAACCTCCACCTCCGGGGGTCTCAATAACAATGACATCTCCCGGATCCAGAGAACATTCGGCTTTTCCCCCAAGTTCAAGAACGACCCCATCCCTTTTAACTATATAGTTACGACCGGCTTTTCCGTTCTCCCCGCCATTCAATCCGGCTGGTTCCACCTCTCTGTGTCCGGATAATATGGCCACTTTCATCGGCTCAAGGAAACGTATCTTCCTGACAGCTCCGTTGCCTCCGGAGTATTTTCCTCTTCCACCACTTCCCTGCCTGATGGAGAACTCCTCCAGCAGTACGGGAAAGCGCCACTCAAGGACCTCAGGATCGGTAATCCTGGAGTTTGTCATATGTGTATGCACCGTATCTGTTCCGTTAAAACCATCTCCTGCTCCTGAGCCTCCGCATATGGTCTCGTAGTACTGGTGCTCGGCATTGCCGAAAGTGAGATTGTTCATGGTTCCCTGGGAGCCTGCTACCACTCCGAGCGCTGTGAGCAATGCATCCACGATCGCCTGTGATGTCTCCACATTTCCTGCAACAACCGCCGCGGGATATTCAGGATTGAGCATAGATCCCTCAGGTATATGGATGTCCAGTGGTTTAAGGCATCCTTCGTTCAGCGGAATGTTCTCCTGCACCAGTGTCCTGAACACATAGAGCACAGCCGCCCTGCAGACAGCCACAGGCGCATTGAAGTTTCCGGGATGCTGGGCCGAGCTTCCATTGAAGTCGATCTTTGCCTCTCTATTTTCCCTGTCAATGCTGACCTTTACCCTGATCTCACTTCCGTCATCAAAGACCTGCACGGAGTCCCCGTCCTTCAGCTGGCTGATCACCGACCTCACAGCCTCCTCGGCATTGTCCTGAACATGCCTCATATATGCCTCCACGGTTTCAAGGGAAAATGCCTCTGCAAGCCGTTTTAATTCTATAGCACCCTTCTCATTGGCAGCCACCTGTGCACGCAGGTCCGCGATATTCTGTTGGGGATTACGTACCGGATTTTTGCTGTATAGCAACCATTCGTTTACACCTTCTTCCAGGAAATGCCCCTGTTCGACTATACGCATCCCGTCGGTCATGACACCTTCCTCCTCGATATGTGTACTTCCGGGTGGCATGGAAGCCGGACTGATACCTCCGATGTCAGCATGGTGTCCCCTGGATGCGACATAGAAGACTGGCTGATCCTCAATGAAAACAGGGCTGATCACAGTGATATCCGGGAGATGTGTGCCTCCCCTGAAAGGAGAGTTTATCATGTAGACATCCCCTTCCTGCATATCCCTGAACTGGTCTATGATGGAGCGGACACTTTCTCCCATGGAACCCAGGTGTACGGGAATATGGGGAGCATTGGC
>JAALLO010000022.1_pt1 | contig 50759 bp, 64 predicted proteins | sample 7245941 | NCBI WGS metagenome assembly JAALLO01 (sample SAMN13049198, study PRJNA578106) | oil field metagenome | isolation source: filtered produced water from oil reservoir A2 | place: USA:offshore Texas | collected 2016 | reverse complement strand
GAGCCAAGTATTTCAGCAAGCATCTGTGCCCCGAAGCAGATGCCGAAAACTGATTTACCAGTATCGAGACATTTTTTCACAAATTCCTTCTCCGGTTTCAGCCAGGAAAAACTGTCTTCCTGGTATACGCTCATAAGACCTCCCATTATAACAAGCAGATCAAATTTATCCGGATCGGGAAAGGTATCGCCTGCATATGGCATACTCTTTGAAAGGGTATGACCTCTGCTCAGGACCCATTGATTGATATTGCCTAAAGTCTCGAATTCAAGATGCTGTAAACAATGTATCCTCATTGCAATCCACTCGTATCCATAATCAGCAGCATTTTAAACACTTTCTGGACATTTACCTATATTATTCAGTACAAAAGTACTCTCCCTCGAACCGGAACTTCCGGTAGATCTCACAATCCTTACAAAAGCATCCTGCTTTCTTACCAAAGGCCGGACTTTTACCCTTTGAACAGAACATGTACTTTCCTTTTTCAGGATACGAAGGGCACGAAGGACATCTGCAGCCCTTTGAATGATGGTAGGAGGTACAAACTCCGAAATATTTTCCCCGTTTATCGGACATGAATATCCTCCTCAGTATTCATACAACGAACTGTCCTTTCTGCCAGTCGTTTATAATCCTGATGGCAGTTCTTGTTTCGTCAATCTCTCCTTTTTTCTTCAGGAAATTGTTGCGCTTGCCTATAGCCTCAAGGGATTCATAGACATCCAGGTCCCCTATATCGACCTTATAGAATGATTCCAGTTCAGCTTTGTTCTCAGAGCACATGACTTCTATTATCTTCATCGCCACACCGACAGTATCCTTTAAGTGAGTGGCATCTTTTATGCCCAGAAGACCCTGCATAATCTCGTCGAACTCATTTGAGGGAACTACCCCCGGAGTGTCGATGAACTTGATACGGGAACCTGCATTTACATGTTGCACACCCTTTGTGTGGCCTGATATAGAAGAAGTTCCTGCCTTATGTTTTCCGCTTACACCGTTGATTACCGATGATTTGCCCGTATTGGGATAGCCAAGGCAGCCTACAAGGATATCACGATCCATGATTGTAGAAGCCTCCACAACTTCCAGGATTTTATGCCTCAGGATGGTCGTGCCGAACCTGTCTTTCCCTGATACGAATACTGCAGGGACAAACTTTGAAAACCGACTTTTTGTCTTTTCAAGTTTCTCTTTTGAAACAAGGTCACATTTATTGAGAACGATAATGAAGGGTTTATCTGCGCGAATTATTTGCTCTTCGACATAATTGTTTCTAGTCTCGTCAGGAAAGCGGGCATCAACTACTTCCAGAAGTATGTCTGCCCGCCTGATCACATCCATGACCAATGCCCGATAACTTGCCATGATGTTGCTATACAGTCAGAGAATATAGAAGTATTGCAGTTAAACGACTGGGCAGTACAAATGTTTATCACGCAGGCTTGCAGATTATTAATGGAATTTGATAGCATAAAATCCATTTCCATAGATCCCCAGACCTGTACGAATTGTGGCACCTGCATGGAAATATGTCCAATGAGCCTGATCATTCCTGGCAGTGAGGGCGTGCCTTTCATGCCGGACGAAGTGGGAGCATATTGTACGAAATGTGGCAATTGCGAAGCATTTTGTCCAGAAGGTGCGATTTCACCGCAATTTAAAACCACGCACCCAATAATATCTGAAAATGACGTGCATGCAATTACGCCCGGTCAAATTGGAATCTACATGCGGCAACGCCGATCAATTCGTAATTACAAAGACAGGATGATAGACAGGGAAACGATAGAGGAGATTCTTGATATAGTCCGCTATTCACCATCTGGAATGAATAACCAACCCGTACACTGGCTCATTATCCATGATCCTGATGAAGTGCGCAAACTTACGCGCCTTAGCATAGAATGGATGCGTAAAATCCATGACAGCGATCAAATGCACCCACTGAAGCCCATGGTGCCCTCACTCATTGGAGCCTACGAAGCTGGAGAGGATCCCATATGCCGCGGAGCACCACATGTAGCAATAGCACACGCCGCCGAGGCAAACCCCATGGCTTTTACGGACAGCATAATAGCCCTTTCATGGTTTGAGCTTGTAGCCCCGGCATTTGACATGGGGACCTGCTGGGCAGGATTTCTGAAAATGGCTGCATCCGAACATGAACCACTTATTAAGGAACTGGACCTGCCCGAAGGACACGTAGTCCAGTACGCAATGATGTTTGGATATCCGAAGTACAAAGTACAGAACATACCCGGAAGAGAACCTGCCAGAATAAGCTGGAAGTAAACACATTACAGGAGAATAAATCCATATGAAAACGATATTAAATACGAACTGCGAGCGATGCCCGAATATGTCAGGCGGACAGTGCCAGAGCATAGAACAGGCATATTCTGTCCTAGAGGAAGATACTGAGCAATCCATCAACCCGGATTATGAAAACTATGCGCAGCTATTTACCGAATGTAAGGAATTTCCCTGTAAGCAGATAAAACTCGGACCGATAAGTTGCAGCTACTGCCCTTATCTCGAAGGCAAGGCTTACTGATCACTATTTAGTTCTGTCCCGTTGCATACCTTTCAACCCTTTTTTATTTTACAAATACTATTGAAGATGAGAACATAGCAATGACGATTGCTGTGTCCTTTAACTGACATTACAAATTATAACACATGTATATTATTTATTTTAGATAAAATATCAATATGTTTAAATGTCATTAAATCCTGAAATAATTGATAATTGTTACATAAAATGCAATTATGATGTAGGAGGTGTGACCTATCGGAGATGTGTGCAGATAATGAAAAAACCCTTACTTGATGTTATATTCGCATCCGAGAAGAGAAAGAACGTGCTGCTGCTTCTTGGTAGCGGACCTAAAAAGATGGGGACCATACTCGACCATCTAAAAACCACCAGGCCCGCATTATTGCCTCAAACAAGGATACTGGAAGACCATCATTTCATAACCCAGTTCGATGATATTTACCAGCTGACAACTATAGGAAAGCTGCTGATAAGACAGGTCGAGCCACTTTTGCTTACAATTGATGTCCTGGACGAGGATATTGATTACTGGGGAAGCCGTAAGCTGGATTTTCTGCCCGAGTACCTTCTGGAAAGGATCGGTGAGCTTTCAGACAGCAGAATAACAGAGCCTGAATCCATGGATATACATGATATAAACCATGAATTCTATGAGAGGTCTCTGGATTCAAAGAATGTATACTTTATCTGCAGATTCGTATATCCGAACTTTGGACAACTAGGCAAGGGATGGATAAAAAACAGAATGAATGTATCAATCATTGTTGATAAAGGATTACTGGAGAAAATAAGGAATAGTTATACCGATGTATTCAGAACTTTTATAAAAAGCGGTTATGTCAAACTCTTTCTATATCCTGAAGAGATCCGGTTTATGAAATTCGGTCTGACAGATAGTGCATTCTTTTTACTTTCATTTATAGTTCAGAACCGATTGTTTGAAACTTATGGTTTTAGTATTATTGTCAATAGGACATGGTTTCAAAACTCATAAGTTACAAACCAAAGGTGTTTAACTATAACCAGAATGTAAGATACGATAATAAATATCTCCTGAGTTTCAGTCAGAGTTCACTGGAATGGGCAAAAGAACTCTTCGAACATTACTGGAAGGAATCTACACCCGTAGAAGATATTTGAGAGAACGGGAACTCAGGCTGAAAAATAATTCATAAAATTAATGGTGCGGGAGGTGTGATTCGAACACACGAACTCCTACGAGACTAGGCCCTGAACCTAGCGCCTTTGGCCTGGCTGGGCAACTCCCGCAAAGTGAATGCTGTTTAGTAGTGCTTTTTCTAGTTAAAGTTTGTGTTTGAAAAAGCAGTTCAGCACATCAACTTCAGCAGCAGGGCCTTCTGGGCATGCAGGCGGTTCTCGGCCTGGTCAAAAACCACGGAATGTGGGCCGTCCATGACATCTGCGGATATCTCTTCTCCACGATGTGCCGGAAGACAGTGCATTACTATTACATCCTGCATTGCAAGGTCCACCAGTTCTGAATTGATCTGATATGGCATGAGGTCATTCAGGCGTTTTTCACGCTCATCCTCATCACCCATGGAAATCCACACATCAGTGTAAAGAATATCCGCATCCCTTGCAGCTTCAGAGGGGTCCTGGGTGATCGTGACCTTGCCACCAAGTTTCCTTGCCTGTTCCACTATATCCTCATCTGGCTCGTATCCGGAAGGACATGCCACTGCAATCTCCATACCCACCAGCGCACATCCGAGTATTGCGGAATTACAGACATTGTTACCATCACCGATCCAGGCATATTTCAGACCCTGCAGCCTGTTCTTGTATTCACGGATAGTCAGCAGGTCAGCGAGTATCTGGCATGGGTGCTCAAGGTCTGAAAGAGCATTTACAACAGGTACAGCTGAATTCTCGGCAAGTTCCTTTACAGTATCATGGCTATAGACCCTGGCAACTATACAGTACAGATACCTTGAAAGCACAGCAGCCGTATCTGCTACGGTCTCACCCCTGCCAAGTTGCATGTCCCTCGTATTGAGATACAATGCATGACCTCCAAGGTCCGACATGCCGACCTCAAAGGAAACCCTGGTACGGGTGGATGATTTTTCAAATATCATCCCTATACTCTTGTTCTTGAGAAGGTCCGTGACCTTTCCCTTGAGACGCTTTTCCTTCATGTCCGCTGCCATGTCAAGCAATTCGATTATCTCTTCATGGGAAAGATCGGTCATCGATAGCAGGTGCTTCATGGTATCATTCCGTATATCATGTAATCAGTTTCCGCGTATCGCCTTCATATGGTCGATACGTTTCTGTATAAGATCCTTTTTACCTATATCCCGCCTTGAGTGCAGGTCACCGCTTATGTTCTCCAGTGCGTTCTGAGCGATCTCCTCAGCCTTTGCAATGGAATCTGCCATACCCACAACAGCAACGGCCCTGGATCCGGTGGTATAGACCTTATTGTCCTTTTCATAAACACTTGAATAGAATAACAATGCATTGCCAATATCACCTACAGTGACTTCCCGGTCCTTTGTCGGATTGTCCGGATATCCTGCGGGGACGGCATATTTACATACAGTGGCTTTTCCACTGAACTTTACATCAAGCCTGTTAAGGGTTCCGGTAACCATTGCAGAGAGCACATCCACATAATCAGTTTCAAGAAGCGGAAGTACGTTCATTGCCTCCGGATCGCCGAAGCGTGCATTGAACTCGATCACCTTCGGACCTCTGGCGGTTATCATGAACTGGCCATAGAGGGTTCCTTTGTAACCCACGCCAGTAACCTTCTTCAACGCAGCCACTGTATCCTTCATGATCTGTTTTGCCTGGATGACATCATCCTCGATCAGGAAGGGGAGCAATTCACCCGGTGCATTGTATGAGCCCATTCCACCTGTGTTGGGACCAAGATCACTTTCAAAGGCACGCTTATGGTCCTGTACCGTGGGCATGAAAGCAAGATGGTCACCGTCAACGAATGCCTGAAGGGTGAACTCTTCACCCTTGAGATTCTCCTCTACAACTACACGGTCCCCGGCAAGAAGACCTGCAGCATATTCCTTGGCTGCATCGATATCAGGAAGCTGGTCACCCATGACCTTAACACCTTTTCCACCGGTAAGGCCCGCAGGTTTGATGGCAACATCACCTAGCTTTTCGATAAAAGCAAACATCGCTTCCTTTTCATTAAAGACCTCGAACTCAGGGCAGCCTGCAATATTGTTCTCCTTCATGAAATTACGCGCCCATGCCTTGTTGAACTCGATCTCCGCAACTGCCTTCTTCGGACCTGCGGTACTGATACCCGCATCCTCGAGTGCATCTGCAAGCCCTGCTGCAAGAGGAGCCTCCGGACCTATCACTGCTATCTGGATATTTTTTCCGACTGCAAACTCAACTACCTTCTCCACATTGGTTTCCTTCTCCAGAAGGAAATCCTCACATAAGTGTGCAATTCCGGGGTTCTTCTTGGACATCACTGCATAGATATAAGGGTCTTTCCTGCTCCTTGCGAGCGCTGCTGTTATGGCGTGCTCCCTTCCGCCGCCACCGACTACTAGAATGTTCATGCCTTAAGACCTCGTTTTAAAAATATTGATATCAAACGTTTAATAGTAACCTGCCAGATGCCAGAATGTGATTTCTTTACCTTATTGCTTAGTAGGAATTAGAATAGCACAAAGTTCAATTTCTTAAAATAAATAATTTACCATTTTACTTACAGGACTATTGCGAGGATGAAACGAGTTCACCTGCCCTGACAAGTGGAATAAGCCGTACATCCATGGAATCCAGGTTTTCAGATGCGCCGGATTCACGGTCCACTACAGTCACCACAGCTTCCACTATCGCACCTTCTGAACGAATCGCCTTAATGGCATCACTGACAGAGCCACCGCTTGTGGTCACATCCTCAAGCAGCACAATCCTGGAGCCTTCCCGGACATCGCCGACAAAACGACCGCCAGTCCCATAACTTTTATCGGACTTGCGTATCAGTACCAGAGGAAGTCCTGACTCAAGGGATACTGCAGTTGCCAGCGGAACACTGCCAAGCACGACCCCGCCCACAGCATCCGCATGCATCCCGCGGATGACCGTGCTGGCTTCTCTTGCGATCTTTTTCAGGGTCACCGGATCCGTACTCGCCTTTTTTATGTCCACATAATAACTGCTTTTCTTTCCGGAAGCAAGTGTAAAATCTCCGAACCTGACAGCCCCGCATTCTTTCAGGGCATCGATAAGTGACTGTTTGCTATTCAAGGATTCCTGCATGATAAACACAACTCTGAATAAATTCCATCTATAATTTCGATCTATCTGATTCCAGTAACTAGGTTGATGTCGAATATAAGTCTCACCATTTAATTCCATACCCTGCCCGATAAAAGTAGCAGATCACCACGGTTCCTTTTTCACACCGATAAGATATCCTATTACATTGGTCACAAAATGCAGCAACGGAGTGATTATCAGCACCGCAAGGATAACCTGATAGGTGAAATTCTCAGAAAACCATACAGGAGATGCAAGATATGTAAGCAGCCATGCTCCCAGCACAAAATCAAGCTGGTCTATCACCGGCAGGGGAGCACCTCTTTTGAAACCAATTCTTCGCTTGAAAAAGCTCATGAACATGTCACCGAAAAGAGAACCGAAGGCAAGTGTAAAGAGGACCACAAGAGCACCGGGAAGTTCTCCGAATGAGGGTAGCTCAACCCCGAATAAGAAATCGTTGATTGTCAGGTAATATGTCTGAAGCAGGCCAAGAAGCATTCCGCATATGGTTCCTGCCAGAAGTCCCCTGTAGGTCTTCCCGTCACCGAGTATCCGGCGCCCGTCTCCAAGCTTTCTGCCACCATCAATTGGCTTACCACCACCAAATACAGCAGCGGTCGAGTTAGGGATGTAGGCCGGAAGCATAAGCCACATCGCAGCAAGCACAATATCGATCATATTAATCATAACTCGTTTTAAATAATAATCCAATGCTCTGCATGAGAGTATAACCAATATATAAATTGTCGCAAAATCCGCCTCAGACTTTAGCTATATATATCTTGTAGACATTGGCAGGACAGAGATGAAAGGTAAAAAACCTCTTCTTACATCAAAGAACACGATGTTTGCCACCGTGGTTGTTTTCCTGCTGCTGGCAACAATAATCATGATGGGAATGATCACCCCTCTTATCGCGAAACTCACAACCGGAGTGGAGGTCAGCCTTGAACCCGATTATTTCAACAACAGGACAGCTTTACCTACCGCTGCGCTGGTACTCTTACTCAGCACATGTCTTCTCGTAGGATACATGGGACAGAAGAACACACTTGTAGTGGTAGGCGGTTATGCTTTACTATCAGTCTTCTTTGCCATCATATCGCCTTTCGGAAACCTTCCGATTGACGTATCCGTACCTATCATCGCTGTTGCCCTGATGGCGACGATCTATAAGATCGGAAAAGCCCTCAGTAGAGATTCTTTCCGGAGAAAGGCACGTGGTGTAAGTGCACACCTGATACATCTGGGGATACTTTTCATCCTGCTCGGGATCGTGCTTAGCTCGAACATGAAAGTAGAAGGCACAGGTGTGGCCTCCCTGGAAGAGGTTGCTCATTTTGAAGGACAGGATTACGTACTCAGGATCACAGGAATGGATTCTTCGTACAGGGGAGAAGCATATCAGCAATATCCCGGATCATCCTATGTTACCCGGATTGATTTTGACATCTACAAGAGAGGAGAATACTTCCGGGAAGGTGAGATGGAATATATCACTGACTTCAAATGGGGACAGAGCTACACCACCACATATATCCACAGAGGGATCACTGAAGAGCTGTTCATTGCTCCGAGGGTAGTTGACCTTCAGGAAGGCAGAACAGACATTTATATGCGTACCGTACCCTTCATCAATTTCCTCTGGGGTGGTATGTATCTCATGGTCATCGGAATCGTCCTTCTCCTGATAAGCGACCGTCGCAAAGACGGCAGTCTAAAACAGGATAATGAGAAGAAAAAGACAAAGGGAGCCAGAAAATGAACTTTGGAATGATACTCATCTGGCTTGCGTTCATCACAGCTCTGGGAGCCACGGCATATTCTCTTTTGAAGATAAGGACCGACAGGCAGAAGTTCGGTATGCTCTCAAAGAAACTGGAGATCGCATGTGCCGTAACAGTGACACTGGCAATGCTTACACTTATTTTGCAGCTTCTCTCCGTGAATGCATCCTATGACTATGTGTTCAGCCACTCAAGCACTGATCTTGCCTGGTATTACAGGATATCGGCATTATGGGCCGGCCAGGAAGGATCAATGATGCTCTGGGCCTGGGCAATAATGATGATACTTCTTGTGGTCCAGTATACCGGCTCAACCAAGCAGCTTGCAAATACCAAGTTGATGGACCTTACCAGGATGACATCCCTTGGAATCACATCGGTTCTCCTGCTTCTACTGGTCTTGAAGAACCCCTTTGCAGCCTACCATATAGTCCAGGGTGTCGGGGTTGAGCTGACAAACTGGAACCCCTTTGTCACACTCTATGATGTGGCATACGGCCAGGGCATGAACCCTCTGCTCCGCAATCCCTGGATGGCAGTACACCCACCTGTACTTTTCCTGGGATATGCCGCATTCACGATACCCTTTGCAGCAGCAATTGCAAACCTTGTCATAAAGGATGAGAGATGGACAGACATAGCAAGGGACTGGATGCGTGTGGCATGGCTTTTCCTGACACTGGGAATCGGCCTTGGAGGTTTCTGGGCATATGAAGTACTTGGATGGGGAGCATGGTACTGGACCTGGGATCCCGTGGAAACCTCGTCACTCATTCCCTGGATCACAGCCACCGCATTCCTGCATGCAAGGACACGTGCATCTTATGGCGAATACCAGTTCCTCGCACCTCTGCTTGCGGTACTTTCATTCATACTTGTGATATTCGCAACCTTTGTTACCAGGAGCGGAATGTGGGCATCGGTACACTCATGGCAGGATTTCAGCCTTGAAGGAATGGTAATAGCTATCTTCCTTGTGGTGCTTACAGGTAGCAGTGTGGTCCTGCTTGCAAGAAGGTACTTTGAGGATGAGGAATAATCCTCAGACTCTACTACTGCTTTTATTTCATTCTTTATTCTTTGAAAGCAGATACATTGATCCTTCTGAAAGCCTCAAAATAAGTACCATCTGACTGTAGAGCAGCCTCTTTTGCCTTTTCAATCACCATGTCCCTGAAAAGAGCGGAATTATCTTCCGGCAAAGCATTCATGAAAGGAACCAGGCTTGGCTGCTCGATCCAGCCTGCAAACGATTGTTCATCAGGGAAATAACGGTCTGCATCTTCCATCCAGACCCTGTACTCCCTGAATCCTGCTGAGGACAGGATTTCTTCATAACTTTCTGCATCAGGCATATACCACGGCCATTCAAAATCATGCACCATCTCCCCGAACACACTACTATCCATGGATTCCTCCAGTATTCTTATAAGTGTAGGACAGTTGCCCTCTCCTGCGAACTGCATCCTGAGAATACCACCTCTTTTGAGAGAAGCATGTATTTTGTGCAGCATACTGGTGTGGTCCCTTATCCAGTGCATGGCAGCATTGGAGAATACAATATCGAATTCCTCTTTGAAGTTTATGTCATTAATATCTGACAGCAGGAATTCCATGTTCTCAAGTTGATGGAAGCAGGCTCTTTCAAACATAGAAGGAGAACTATCAACCCCAACAACTCTTCCTTCAGGTACTCTTTCAGCAAGGGCTTTCGTGATCAGGCCATTCCCACAACCCAGATCGAGTATGTGCTCCCAACCCTTAAGTCCAAGCTCTTCAATGAGTTTCTCGCCCCATTCTTTCTGATGTGAAGAAGATGTCTCGTACTTCTTACCATCAAAACCGCTTCTCATAAAGTTTACTGCCTCACTAATCCTTCTCTGTAAAATTTTCAGTCTTCAGCCTGCCATTCTCCTCAATGAGCACTTCGATCTTCCGCTCAGCCCTGGCCAGTTTGCTGTTACATATTCTTGCAAGCTTCATGCCCTTTTCGAACAACTCAAGGCTTTCGTCAAGAAGCAGCTGGCCCCTTTCCAGCCTGTCAACCAGGGATTCAAGCTGATCCAGTGATTCTTCAAAACTCATATCATCACAGATCTCTTCATCTTCACCTTCTTTGTCTTCTCCGGTAGCTTCAGGTTTTTTCATTATTTCCTCCTTTTACAGTTACATTAAACATGATCATCAGAAACTCCTTCTACTTTACACCGGATCTTCCCGTCACTTACTATAACGCCTATATCATCGCCTTCGGATACATCTTCTCTGCTGCGAATGACCTTGTTGTCTTCTGTCCGGATCGCAATGCCGTATCCTCGCTCCAGTGTTTTGAGAGGACTCACTGCATTCAGCCGTCCTGCAAAACCAGAGAGCTGGTTTTGTTTTGACTCTATAATCCTTCCTGACAGACGTTCCATCCTGAGCGTCAGCTCGTCGATTCTTTGTGAGTTCTGGCGCAGGAAATCATTCAGCTTTTCGGGCTCGATCCTGCTGCAAAGGTAGTCAAGCCTGTCAGAATAGTCTGACACAAACCGTATTGCAGCCTGCTCCATACGCTGTGAAAGTGACAGGACATGTCTTTTCAGATCCATGCTGTCGGGTACTGCAAGCTCCGCTGCAGCAGAAGGTGTCGGAGCCCTGAGATCCGCTGTAAAATCAGAAATCGTATAGTCGGTCTCATGACCCACTGCGGATATTATCGGGACCTGGGATTTCGCAATTGCCCTTGCGACCACTTCCTCATTGAAGGACCACAGGTCTTCCAGAGAGCCTCCGCCTCTTCCGAGAATAATCAAATCCACATCTGTCCGATTGAGCCGCTCGATGGAAGATACAATGCTTGCAGAGGACATCTCACCCTGAACGATGGTGGGAGCCAGGAGTACATCCACCGGGTACCTGCGTTTGAGCACGTTCAGGATATCATGTATGGCAGCTCCCGTAGCAGATGTGGCAACCCCTATTTTGAGCGGATACTTCGGGATGGGCTGTTTGCGGGACACATCGAACAGGCCTTCGTCCTGCAATCTAATCCGAAGTTGTTCGTATGCCTTGTATAACTCACCTATACCGTCCGGACGCATATCAAGAACCCGGAGTTGGTACTGTCCCCGTACCGTGTAGACATCCAGCGAACCGAAGATCAGCACGCGCATGGATGACTCGGGATCGAATTTCAGGGATCTGTTAGTTGATCGGAAACTCACACAGTTTAGCTGGCTTCCTTTGTCTTTCAGCGTGAAATAGAAGTGCCCGGAGCTATGTTTGGTAAGGTTCGAGATCTCACCCCTAACCCATATCTGACCAAGCTGCGGATCATTTACCAGCAATTGCCTGATGTGATCGTTTAACTGTGATACCGTATAGATTCCCATTCTTGTACTCCGGCTGTTTTGAGAACGTTGTATTACTATTATATTCTGAAGGAAGCTGTGTGAAAGTATTGTATTAACATTTATATTAAGCGTTCCCGGATTTTTGTACACTCTGTAAATAATAACATATTCAATAAAATAATCGTCAGACCAGATTCGGAAACTTTTAATATTTTATCATATTTGTTTTCAAAACTTTATTATGGAGATTAAAAAGTGATGCCAGAAGGATCTGATACTATAATACAACCCACCTCAAAAGAACAGGATACGGAAATAGTATCCTGTAATGATACAGTATCCCCGTCTCCGGCAAAGAGAACTTTAATACCTCACAGAATCAGAGAAATCAGATTCGGAGACTTGATCGGAAGTATCAGTTCCAGAATATCCCTGTCAAAAGACCGGAAAAAAGAAGATGATATTGAGTGTCCTTACAGGATAAGATCATCCAGAAGACACAGGACGATAATACTGAATTGCAGTGAATGTACCTTTGAATCCAGTTTTGAGAGTGAAAATTGCAGGAAGAGCATATTCAGAATACTAAGAAAAGAGCCGGCGGCTGACAGGCTCGTATTATCAAGACTTTATGAAAGAGACTATGAGGGCAGGGATCTGGATTCGATCTATGCACTGGCACATTTGTATGAGAGATTAAATGCATATTCCACCGCAGAACTGGTTGACACTCGCTGTCCGGATGATACGATCAGTAAAAGATGTGAAAACTATCGCAGAGAACTACTGGATACCATCATAGAAAGTTCGGAATCTGACCCATTGAAAGCCTGTACAATTACGCAAAGGTGTACAGAGCGATTCGGACTGAACAATAAGCTCTATGGGGAATACACGGAATGTGATAGCTGTCTGCTGGGATTCATCGATGTCCTTGAAGAAATGAACCATTACACGATGGATATCCGAAGAAAGTTAAATGCAGATATCACAGATCATGAAAAAACGGAATATGAACGATACCTGCGGTCCTATGTAAGGCCTCCCTTCTCCACTTCAAGGATATATACAGAACCTCCCGAGAATACCGTTTTCCTTGAATGCTACGATATCAGTCACGGAGATGAGAGATCCCTACCTGTTTCCATCTACCAGCTAACAGACCGCCCCGAGAAAATGTACATCATAAACCCGGTGGAATATTTTCTGGAATCAGGTGACCTCGAAATCCTGGAAGCTGTCAGAAAGAAGATGATCCGCCACCGTCCAAAGGACCTGCACTTCGCAAACCCTGCAAATTCAAGGAACTATTTCAGGTTGCTCGGAAAGCGTTTACTGGCAGAGGAAGCCGAAATCAAGAGAAGCAAACTCGAGCCTTCCAGATCGAAGCTCTACTCCGATATCCTGGTCAAGTACACAACAGGGCTGGGGATACTCGAAGACCTGCTATCAGATGATAGGATCACCGATGTATATGTCAACGCGCCTGCGGACCGGAATCCTGTTCATGTTGTTATGGACGGCGAGGAATGCATAAGTAACATCTTTCTGTCACAGGAAGACATGGACTCCATGGTCTCCAGACTTAGATCCATAAGCGGTCGCCCCTTTGGAGAAGCAACACCTGTACTGGAGATGTTCCTCAAGGACTACGATGTAAGGGTATCGGTAATAGGCGACCCATTGAGTGCAAAGGGAATAGCATATGCCTTCAGGAAACATGCCAGTGATCCCTGGACACTGCCCCGGCTCATCAACACAGGATCCATATCCCCGCTTGCTGCGGGAATGCTTAGTTTTCTGATGGACGGGCAGGCATCCGTACTTGTCGCAGGTGGAGTTGGTGCCGGCAAAACATCGCTATTGAGTGCAATGCTACTTGAGATTCCCCAGAAATACAGGATACTTACCATCGAGGATACACCTGAGATACCCATAGAGGATCTGCAGGATCTCGGCTGGAAGGTGCAGGGACTCAACTCACAGTCGGCTATCGTCAAGTATGGTATCGAGATCGAACCATCCACGGCTCTGCGTGCTTCCCTGAGACTGGGTAGCTCCTCCCTTGTTATGGGAGAGGTAAGAGGACCTGAGGTTGCGGTCCTGTATGAGGCAATGCAGGTTGGTGCTGCCGGCAATTCCGTTATCGGAACCATACACGGGTCCTCGGCCAGGTCGGTGTATGAAAGAATAGTACATACACTGGAAGTACCTCCCGCATCGTTCAAATCAACGGATGCGGTCATCGTATGCAGCAATACCCGCATTTCCGGAAGTATGAGCTCAAAACGCAGGGTCATTCAGATATCCGAAGTGAACAGGAGCTGGAATGAGGACGACATGGATAGCGTGTTTTCCGATATATTCAGATACGACGCCTCTGCGGATTCGCTGCTTCCTGAGGATATACTGGACAGGGGCCAGTCCGCCCTGATAGCAAAGATCGCTGACAAATGGGGGATCACCATAGACCAGGCATTGAGCCATATACGGCTGCGGGCAAAGATCAAAGGACTTCTGGCAGAATACGGAAAAACAGATCCTTTCTTTGTCAGGGCTTCCACTGTGAGCGCATGCAACAATATGTTCTGGCTGCTGATGGATGAAGAAGTATCCTTCAATGGCGGAGCCAACCTTCAGAAGGTGTACAGCAGATGGCTGGACTGGTTCAGGGAATTTGCACTGGACAATTCTTCCCTTTCAAGTGATACGTCTGAACATGAGGCTCTGGCCAGGACCCAGGGAATAGTAGCAGGTGATTTTTCTGAGCAATGCTGAGAACTGGTATTATAATGGCTGTAAGTATACTTTCAGTCATTACAGCTGGCTTATACGGGACATTGCCGGTTTCAGAAGAAGATCCGAAAAAGCAGTAAGTGAAGAGTACAGGAACTCGATAATATACACAGGATTCGACCTTGAGCCTTATGAGACTGCCTTCTTTTCCTACTTTGTTGCCGGTTCTATGCTGATATTGATACTCGCGATCGACTTTATCATATTCAGACTCATAAGCTTTGAATCCGCAACAGTAAAAATAACCATTGTACTGAGTTTATTGATTCCGATAATTGCACTGGTATATCTCAGCGAATACATCAAGATATATGCAAGGTGGATGAAGGTCAGCTCGCTTGGGGATATGCCCGAGATACTCAGCTATATGGTCATGTCCATGAAGATCGTGCCGAACATGGAAGTTGCCATACGCTTTGCTGCGGAACATTCCACAAGACCCCTGGCAAAGGATCTGCGAAAGATGTTATGGAACCTGCATGTCAGGGAATACAAGGGCATGGAAGATGCAATGATAGGATTTGCGGAGATATGGGGCAGGAACAGTGAGTATTTCAAAAGATCGCTTCACCTGGTCAAGAGCTCAACAAGCGAACCCGACGAGGCCCAGAGAATCATAACCCTGAACAGGGCACTTGATATAGTCCTGGAAAGTACGAAAAGGCTGATGGAAACATTTGCCTCGAAGCTGAAAAATCCCACATATATCCTCTACTCGGTTTTTATCCTCATACGGCTTGCACTTGTAGCCCTGATGCCAGCCATAACCGTGGTCGGTATTCGCTTCGGGATAGGGACACTGGTGGCACTCTATAACATAATACTTCCTCTGCTCACTTTCGGATATGCCGAATATATACTGCTGCAAAGGCCGGCCACTTTTGTTCCCCAGAGCATACCGGACAGCCATCCGGAACTCAGGCACATAAGAAAGAAAAAGACACTTGCCATGATCATTTCAATCTGCATGGGTATACTCATAGCATCTTCCGGGTATCTCTGGAACTTAATCGGAAATCCCGGCAATATCATAAGCACGGCAACACTTGAAGGAATCCTGCCATCAGGTCTGCTGGTAATACTGGGTTTTGTTTTTGCGGTCTCATTTTACCTGAATACGAGTTACATGCCATACAAGAAAATAAGGGATGAGATCAGGAGAATGGAAGCAGAGTTCTCTGATGCGCTTTTTGTTCTGGGAAGAAGGATATCCGAGGGAAGGGCAACAGAAGACGCCTTCATGCATGCTGCCAGCACGATGAAAGGTTCTGAGATAGCAACGGCGTTTGAAAGGATCTCTCTGAACCTAATTAGTGTACGAGCAGACATACTCACTGCCATATTCGATGACGAAATCGGTGCCTTCAGGGATATCTACTCGGATCGAATACGAACTACCATGATGCTCTTTGTGGAGAGCGCTCACAAGAGCCATGAGGCTGCCGGTGTTGCCGTGGTCAAGCTTGCAGACCACCTGAAGGAACTCCAGGACGTGGAGCTGAATATCAAACAATCACTCTATGATATGACATCCACGATGAGGTCCACTGCGGCCATATTCGCACCGCTAATCGCAGGTGTTACAATGGCTCTCTCTGAAGTTATCACAAAGATACTCCAGAACATCTCGAACAGCATCTCGCGTCTTCCTGCTGACATGATACCCGGATCTGCCCAGATCTCACCTGCAAACCTTGAACAATCCATCCCTTCGGACCTGTTCATGCTCTCGATCGGTGTGTACCTAATATTGATCACGGTCATACTTACCCGCTTTGCAGGGACCATCGAGTATGGAGGCGACAGGGCCCAGTTAATGTACGATCTCGGACAGGTACTTCCCATCTCTGCTATTGTTTTCACGCTATCTACTGTGGTGTCAAGAATAATATTCAGAGGACTTGTGTGATTTGGAATCACCTTCCGCAAGCTTAAATATTCAATAGCCTCTATTTTAAAAGGGAGTTATATTCATGAAACAATCAATAGGAGCTAAGCCACTTGCATTCCCGGCCCCGGCATGGGTGATCGGTACGTATGATATGTTCGGAAAACCTGACGCTGCAACCGTCGCGTGGGGAGGGATCACATGTTCCAGTCCTCCTTGCATCGGCATATCGCTTAGGGAGGCAACCCAGAGTTACAAGAATATCATGGAAAAAGAGGCCTTTACCGTTAATATGCCTTCTGAAAAGTATGCCAGGGAAACTGATTACTTTGGCATGGCAAGCGGTAAGGACGAGGATAAGTTTGAAGTTAGCGGGCTCACACCCGTAAAAAGTGATAATGTGTATGCACCGTACATCGAAGAATTTCCCCTGATACTGGAGTGCAAACTCATACATAGTTTTGAGATCGGACTTCACACCCAGTTCATCGGGGAGATAGTCGACATCAAGGCAGATGAATCAGTACTTAACAACGGGACACCCGACATTGAAAAGGTTAAACCTGTAGTATTTGCACCTGAGACCAGAAACTACCATGCCATAGGAAAAGTACTTGGAAAAGCATTCTCAATCGGCAGAGAGATAAGCAAGGAGTGAGCTGGAATGCTCACTCGATATAAACCAGGGCCTTGTTGGGACAGGTCCTGACACATTCCATGCATACGGTACACAGATCATAGTTAACACGAACCACACCATCTACCCTGTAAAGAGCATCATGCGGACAGATATTGTTACATTTCCCGCATTTCCTGCAGCCTATCACTGCGATCTGGCCTTCTGTCTCATTCATTGACTTAGAAGAAGGGACTATTTTACATTAAATTGTTGTAAGGAGATTTTTACCAAGCCTTATATACATGTAAAAGCTAGATTGCGCCAATGAGTGAAGCGAAGCAGAGTGAGACAGGTTCTTTTCATACATTCCTGCCCGAGGGCTGTAAATTATGCCATATCGGAGCCAAGATGGTGCTTTTTGTTACAGGGATATGTCCAAGAGATTGCTTTTATTGCCCGGTGTCCATAGAGAGGAGAAATGAAGTAGTGTATGCCAACGAAAGAGCTGTGAACTCCGACAGGGATATCATCAAAGAAGCAAGGCAGATGGATGCACTTGGCACGGGAATCACCGGAGGAGAGCCACTTCTCAGTCTTGAAGATGTTCTTCACTACATAGAATTGCTTAAATCCGAGTTCGGAAAAGAGCATCATATCCACCTTTACACTTCACTGGCCCCTGAAAAAGAAATAATAGGAAGGCTTGCTGAAGCCGGTCTGGACGAGATCAGGTTTCACCCTCCGGTTGATATCTGGAGCAAGATCCGGGAAAGCAAGTACTCAGAATCGATAGTTCATTCAAAAGAGCAAGGGCTTGATGTCGGGATGGAGATTCCTGCAATTGAAGGGATCGAAAAGGTAGCAGAATTTGCTAAAGAATGTGACTGTTTCCTTAATTTAAATGAGCTGGAGTTCTCGGACTCCAATGCTGAAAAAATGAAAAGTAAGGGTTTTGTACTTGAAAGCGACCTGTCAAATGCAGTTGAAGGCTCCCGTGAGATTGCAAACAGAATTGTTCCTAGTGCCGGTAAAATGCATTTTTGCTCATCCACCTACAAGGATGCTGTGCAACTAAGAGAGCGTCTGATACGTATCGCCCGGAATGTGGCAAGGGACTTTGATGAGATCACCGATGACGGAACCATTGTTTACGGCGAGATCACATGCCCGAGTGATAGCTGCAGGGAAAATGTGATACAGTATTTTATGGAAGAGGAAGTTCCGGAAGATATGTCAGAAATCACAGAATCCGGGTTGCAGACAGCGTGGTGGATACTGGAAGAGCTGGCAGACATGATCAGGGAAAATACTGATGAGATGTTCATAGTGGAAAGATATCCTTTTGAAAAGGGATTAATTGTTGAAAAGATACCTGTTTGAAAGCTAAATTATATATGTTAGAATGAGATAAGTAGAACGATTTTCGTTGCCTTGCGGTTTACGATTACAAGTACAATAGTTTTATAAGATAAAATAACATATAAAAAAAAGAGGTGTTTGTACTGGAAACGATAGAAGAGCGAGTAAGGGACAGGCTCATAAAATATCTTAGTCGCGATGACACAGGCATACGTAAAGTAGTTCTTAAATTATTCCTAAAAGGTGGTAAATTCACTACAGGTGACGTTTACGAACATCTCCACAATGCAGATTTTGATGTCAGTTACAGAGGAGTTTCAGCAATGGTAGGACTTATGAACACCAGGCTTGGAATACTCAGCATTGATGTTACCGGCGATCATAACATATACCTGTTGAAGGAAGATTACAGAGATATAGTTAAATCTGTTCTAGAGAATTACTGATCACTAAGAATCCCGTTATCATTATAGATGCACTTATAAAAAACGTAAGAATTCCCATTGATTAGCAGCCAATCGAAAATATGTGGTGTTTAAATATTGAAACACATACCTCAACTGATCTATCGAGGATATGAACATCTCCTTACACAGGAAGTCAAAAACGCCCCTATTCCAAGGCACGTAGCAATCATAATGGATGGTAACCGCAGGTATGCCCGGAAACTGGGCCAGATCACAAATTTCGGGCATCGCCAGGGTGCGAGTATTACCGAGAAAGTAATAGAATGGTCCTGTGAGCTGGGCATAGAGCACCTCACAATTTACGCATTTTCCACTGAGAATTTCAACAGATCAAATGATGAAAAGGAAAATCTTTTCGATCTGATAAGGGTCAAGTTCGATGAGATCGGAGAGGACGAAAGGACCCATGAAAGAAAAATGCGCGTCCATGCCATTGGAGATATTGAAAAGCTGCCGGATCAACTTCAAGAGTCCATCAAGAACGTGGAACTTGTAACATCTGTTTATGACAAATTCAACCTCAATGTTGCAATTGCCTATGGAGGCAGACAGGAAATCGTCCAGGCTGTCCGCGAGATCGCATCAAAGGTTGAAAGGGGAGAGATCTCCCTGGAAGATATCAATGAGGAAACAATCTCAAATCACCTCTACCCCGCGGATGGAACAGCACTTCCTAACGTGGATCTTATCATCAGAACAGGAGGAGATGAAAGAGTCTCGAATTTCCTGCCATGGCAGGCCAATGGTAATGAATGTGCATCCTATTTCTGTGCACCTTTCTGGCCGGAGTTTCGCAAGATTGATTTCCTTCGTTCAATAAGGGTATATCAGACCCGTGCGGAAGAGAGAAAACAACAGACTGCACTCCGTGCAGCCCATTTCCTGAAAGTTCTTGGTAAAACAGAGGTCAATGATATGAGAAAACTTTCCAGGAAAGGAAAAGCTCAACATTGAGCTCAGAGAATTCAAAATATAAAGGAAGTACTGGATTACTTCCTCAAAAAGAATTATTCACTTTTTGTAGATTTACGGATTATGTATCCAGTATGGCTTGTAGCCATAGTATTCGGAGATTCTTGTAATATAATCCCTGTGTTCTTTTGTACCAGTACCTGGCCAGTTGGCCTTGTCAAAACCCGGAGCATTCTCAAGTGTATCCTTGTCAACATCAAGGACAAAGCTATGAGAATCCGGCTTTTTGCTAAGCGCCTGCCACGGAACCGCAAATAACTTGTCGCCGATTCCAAGGAAACCTCCGAATGAAAGTACGGCATATGCAACCATCCCTTCATCCAGGTCGAGCATAACTTCCTCGATCTTCCCCAGATCCTCACCTTCCTGATTTGTTACAGAATCTCCTTCAACACTACTGGCAGATAATACCTTTGGAACTGTCACTACTATCACTCCCTGAATTTCATCTTCTTAAAAAATCTGTTTGCCAGATTCATGCAAAAAATTAAACTATTAATTCTATTTTCTAACCTGACGTTCTATCTCTTCTCTTTCTTTCTTTTCTACGTCCTCAATTGCCTCTCTTCTCGATTTTGCTGTTGTATCCTCAGCACGTATATTTTCAATCCTTTCTTCATCTTCTTTGAATTTCTTAGCCATATTTACTCCCCTCTATTCAACGTAGACCTGATTACGGGTTTAAACATAATTCAAACAGAAACCCGATTCTACGCATTTTAATTCTGCTGGCTATAATAAGGGTATACCCAATTCAAAATGAGGTTCATAAGTATATATTCATTCGGCACCTAAGCTCAGTAAAATGCCTTCTGATAACAAAAATAATTCAGACGATTGATCTTTTTGTTAAAAATTGATATATTGAGTGTATAATAAAAAATGTCATATTTCACATATTGTACACAATATAAGGTAAAAAGTAGTAAAGCTGGTTTGAAAATATGGTGCGGGAGGTGTGATTCGAACACACGAACTCCTACGAGACTAGGCCCTCAACCTAGCGCCTTTGGCCTGGCTGGGCAACCCCCGCACGGGCATTGTCAAATAAATGTTCAGGAGAAAAATCTCCTGGCCGGCTTACAGGGAATCTAAGATTTCCCCCATCCGGGCGGCTTTGTCCTTAATGTTCTTCCCTGCATTTATAATTAACTCCTGGATAGTGTAAGAGCCATCCGATTCCATGGTCAGGATAAAAGAATTCTCATCCTGGGAAACTGTGATCGCATCGATATCACACTTTTCAGCACAGAGTTTGCAGAGTATGCATTTGAAAATATCCTCATCGGATATCTCAGCTCCTTCAGGCCCCATCTTAATGATGCTCTGCGGACATTCCTTGATACATGCAGCACACATGTCACAGTTGTTGAACGTGACAACTGGCATGTTCTTATATCCACAGGCCACACCTGCCTGCCATTTGGCATGCTGGTAACCATAACCCACATGGGCTATTGCTTCAAGCACTACCTTCTGACCTTCCCTCAGGTCAATGATGGGAATATTCGAATCTGCAGGCTGTACCGTTTCATCAGAGGAAATAAGGTCGCCTGAATATACAATTTTCGGGCCTTCGGCACTGAGAGTCAGGGAGACCTTGCACGCAGGACATTCTGTGCCGCCGCAGCTACACTCCTCCATGGGTACAAGTTCATCCATGTTCGCAGCCAGAGGGATAAGACCAAGCCTTAATGCAAGCTGTTCGTCAAAGAGGACAGACGTATTGTTGTATATGTTGACATCGTCAATTGCAAGTGTGGGTACATCGGAGAGGGCCGCTCTCCTTATACCGTTCGCAAAGGCCGCACTTACATTGGACAATACGAATTTTGCAGACCTCTCAGATATCTCCAGTACGTCTATTTCCATTGTCATGAGTTTCTTATCCGCTTAGATTATACTCTTCTTCCGCCTTTTGGACGGGTTCCGTCGTGTGGCACAGGAGTTACATCCTGTATCCTTCCGATCTTGATACCTGCCCTAGCAAATGACCTGATAGCAGCCTGTGCTCCCGGACCCGGACTTCTCTGCTTGTTACCGCCAGGTGCGCGTACCTTAATGTGAACGCCTTCGATTCCCTTGTCCTTGAGTACGTCAGCAAGCTGACTTGCCATCTGCATTGCAGTATATGGTGAACTCTCATCACGTGCAGCCTTTACGACCATACCACCGGATGATTTTGCCAGTGTTTCGGCACCTGTGATATCTGTCACGGTGATGATTGTATTGTTAAATGAACATTTGATGTGGGCAATGCCCCAGATTCCGTTTGTGGCCATGTCTTTATTCCTCCTTCTCTACTCCTGCTACAGATGATGCTACCTGTGCCGGTCTTTCTGCATGGCTCTCACTGGCAAGCGGAGACGTACCATAGTAATCGATACGCATTTCCTCTTCCTTTGAGATCAGCATACCAGGGACAGTTACCCTCTTACCGTCAATGGCAATGTGACCATGGGTAATGAACTGTCTTGCCTGCTTTGGAGTGCGTGCAAGTCCTAACCTGTGGACCTGTGTCTGCAACCTGCGCTCCAGAATGGAGTTTGTCTCCAGACCGAGAATATCATCGATATTTGCATCGCCATGGATTATTGAATAGCGAATGAGCCTTTCAAGGATCTGGTCAGACTCTGTCTTAAGGTGACCTGTGAGTTCTCCTTCTGCAGATTCTGCCAGAAGTCTGCGGGCGTCTGCCCTGTACCTTCTCAGAATACTGTGTGCCTTCCAGAGTTCCTTCTTGTTACGGAGACCGTACTTTTTGACAAGTTCAACCTCACCGGCCATCCTGGTAGCCTGCCAGGGGTGCTTTGGAGTATCGTAACTCTTTCTCTTTTTACCTGGATATCCCATAAGATCACCTCAATTACTTCTTCTTGCTAACGCCGATGGTTGAACCACGCCTGCCGGTGGATTTTGTTCTTTGACCTCTGACCTTCAGGCCTCTCTCGTGCCTTAGACCACGATATGCCCTGATCTTCTTGAGAGTGTTGATATCCTCTCTAAGTGTAAGCATGATGTCCTGTCCCAACAAGTGCTTGTCGTCCCCGGTCAGCGGGTCCTTCTGCCTGTTGAGCATCCACTTGGGCATGTTGCCCTCAAAATTGTTAATTGCTGAATCGAGTTTTGCAACGTCCTCATCTGAAAGATATCCGATGAGCCCGTTCGGGTCGATTCCGGTACTGTCCACAATGATCTTTGATGTTCTTATACCAATACCACGAATACCTGTCAGCGCATATATTACCGGCTGATTACCCTGCAGGTCAGTATTCATGATACGGACAAGATGTCTAATTTCTTCGTCTGCCATTTACTTTCCTCCTTAAGGATGCAACGCATCCCGTAGCCCCGGGATAAACACCCGGCACACCCCGAATTAGGGGTAATGATATTCTAATGATAGAACGTGACTCGGCTGTATATACTATTTTTTGTATTTAAGATTATTCATGCAAGAAATAGTAATGCAAGCGAGGATTCACTATATGTTTATTGCTTAAATACTTTGTTACCTTAAAAGTAAGGATTTGCATTCCAGGATGCCGGAAATCAGGATAATGACTGTGACGGAGGACTGGATGAGCAGCCTCCGACAATAGATCAATCTTTTGATCAGTCTTTTAGTGGCATGCCTGAAGGCAATTTGCCAACAACATCCAGAGGAACATCCTTTGATTTGAATATGAACATTCCGACAAATGCACACAGAACACCAAATATCATCGTTTCCCTGTAACCTGAGAATTCAAGGATCAAACCTCCGGCCACAGAACCTGCAATACTTGCTGCAGCAATTACAGAGTTGAGGATACCGGAAGCTGTGGCTTTTTCCCTGTTGCGCTGGACCAGCAACTGGTTGGCTCCTACAAAGAGGAAGGACCATCCAAAGGCTATGAGCAACATTCCCGGGACCATGAAGACAAAACCAGGTGCCAGGAAATATACCATAAATGCCATGCCTGTCAGGATAAAACCCCATTTCACGAGCCATTCGTTCCTGAGACTATCAAGTCTGCGCATCACAAGGAACTGAATGAAGGGATTTATGGCAAAGATGATACCTATCCAGAAACTGGATGCTCCCATTTCTGCCAGATAGAGGGGCAGGGCTATCCAGACCGCTCCGGCACCTGCGTGCCTAATGAAGACAGAAATATAGGTGGGGCTGTTATTTACAAAAGTTTCCACTGAGAAATAACTTACATTGACAGAAGGCTTCTGTACATCCTTCAGACCCAGGGCGGTGACAAAGGCAACGCAGTAAAAGAGCGAGGACAGCATGAAAAGATACTGTACATCCTCAACGAACGCTGCCAGCAGGAAACCTGCCATCCATCCGAGAGAGCCATAAGAACTGAACTTACCGATACTTCCCTTCTGGTAGTAGATGTAGACTATCAGTGCGGCAGGGTATATACTCATACTGAATCCGGCCAGGGCCCTGATGAGCGTAAGCGAGACGGCATCGTATGCAAATATCTGCAGGAAGAAAGACAGTGCCGACATTATCAGACCGGCAAGTACTATGGGGCGCAGACGATTGATATCCGCGGCTTTGCCGAATATGAAGGACGACAGGAAGGAAGCAGCACCAAATGCTGCGGTTATTATCCCCACCTCTAAGAAAGAAGCACCAAGGGACTTGGCGAATATGGGGATGAAAAGGTGTGACATCGTGTGTGAAGAGCTTGCCAGGAATTGGATCGTATTGATTTTCATGGTGGTTGCGGACCCAAAACGCAGCAGAGTATTTTAAACTATGTACATATAATTTTAGGTAAGTAAATAATGACACTAAGCCTCCTGATTTTGATAATTCATGACAAACAATCATGAAAAATGACTAATAATCGTGTTAAACAGGAAATGATTTGTGATCAAAATGGATGGTTTGGCAATAGAGATTCCTGCACGAACTTGCTGCGATAAAGTTACACAAAATAATAAACACATATTAATAAATAAATATAAATTAAAAACGCATTATAAAATATATATTTATGGCCATAAACTATATATTAATAGCAAGATATAATTAACGCGATGGAATCAAAACTCAGATACTATTTTGGGTCGATGGTGTTCCTTTCTGGCCTTATATTGTCCATAAGTGCAATTGGATTTGCTATAATGGTTAATCTCAAAAGGACATCTGATCCTTCTGAAATAATAACCACCTATGGCCTTCTGGGCGCTGGACTTTCCTTCATATTACTGGGAATTAACCTGATGGTGAGTCAGCGTAGACCTTACGGACTCTATAGTAATTGGGTTATGATATTCGGATTCCTGTCTTCGATCTTCGGTGTAACACTCTTTGCATCACTCTATCCCGGAGGCTGGGCCTATCCAAATGTCAGCTATGTATCTTTTGCATATGCTGCCGGTATCTGTCTGCTTTCAGGAAATGCTTTTGGAAACGCTGTTTTAAAACTTATAGAAGAGCGTTCCACACAGCTGGCTGAAACGGGTTCAGTTAACCAGTACTCCATAGAGGATATTGAAAAGGAAGTTGAGAAGACCCTGAACAGATCCTTTTCAGATGCTACCAGTTTTTCCAAATTCAACCTGGGCATAAAAGAGGATAAATCGGATTTTGTCCCCGGAAAAACCCTGAAAGAATCTAAACAGGACAGGATCGAAGTAAAGGATAGCATCCGGGAAGTCGAATGTCTGCAGAATACTATCAGTGGAAAGGTCAAAGTGGACGATTATGGCATCGATCTGACAACAAAAATGTTAAGCGCAACGATGAAACAGAACGCAGAGGTACAGGACAAAAGTTTGTCCAGTAAACTTAAAACCAAACTTAATTCGATGAGGAGATAAAAATGGCTAAAGGACTTGATGTTGGAACTATGAATATCATATGTGCGGAAAAAGGAAAAGGTGACTCCATATCCTTTGCACAGCAGAGAAACGCGTTTTTGGAAATGGAAGCAGGAGATCTGGCACAGAATATGCTGAACAGTGCCAAGATATTATACACCCAGAAGGGAGACATAATTAACGTACTTGGCGAAGATGCCTTCAAATTCTCCAACGTATTCAACAAACCCATCAGAAGACCGATGAAACAAGGAATTATCAGTCCTGATGAGAAGGAATCCATCCCGATGATCAAACTGATCATTGAAAGGGTACTCGGACAGCCTGAAAAGGACGGAGAGATCGCATATATCTCAGTTCCCGCAAGCCCTGTGGACAGTAATGTCAACGTGCTCTACCACAGCAAGACCGTTGAGGCTCTGGCACAGAGACTCGGGTACCAGACAAACCTGATAGATGAAGGTCTGGCAGTCGTATTCTCAGAGCTCGGAGACTTTAATTTCACAGGTATCGGAATAAGTGTCGGAGCAGGTATGACAAACATAACCGTTGCCTACCTTGCAACTCCGATAGTCTCCTTCAGTATTGCAAGAGGTGGAGACTGGATCGATGAACAGGTATCCAGTGCCACAGGTGTTGCAAATGAAAGGATCACGGCAATAAAAGAGAGCGATTTCTCACTTGACTCAGAATATGAGATAGGAAGCGTCCAGGGTGCACTTGCTCTGTACTACGATGCACTGATAACCTATCTTATTGCAAACCTGAAGAAAAAACTTCTCGAGGTTGCACCACCTGATGCAGAGTTCCCGATCGCTATCGCAGGAGGCAGCAGCCGTGCTAAGGGATTCCTTGAGATGTTCGAAAAGAGGATATCAGAAGCAAACCTGCCTATAAACATCTCCAAGGTAAAGAAGAACAAATACACAAACTCAGACTCAAAAGATCCTATCTACTCCATCGCAAGAGGATGCCTGATCGCATCTCTTACAAGAGAAGAAGCTGAAGTTGTGGAGGAACCCGAAGAAGAAAAGACAGAGAAAGCCAAAAAGGCAGCCACAGCTTGATCTTTTTCTTCTTTTTTTTATTATTTTTTCTTATTCCTTTTATCAAATACCAAAATCAAATAATAGCCATTATTATTTTTGACACATTGGCAGATAGTAATCTTAGAAAATAACTATACTATTAGCTTATAGCTTAATGCATCTCAGATTCTATAGAAAAGATTGGCGCCGAGGGGGGGATTCGAACTCCCGAGGGGCGGATGCCCCACAAGCTTTCCAGGCTTGCGCCCTACCGCTAGACTACCTCGGCACGCTGATCATTGCGGCTTGCTGTGCCAGCCTTGCGGATAAGTGCCAGCATCCATTATTACTCTTTCGGTCACTGCTGCAATTCCATGCTCCAGATTTAGCATTTCTTCAGCATCCATCCGGGACTTGCACAGGGCAACAGCCTCACCTTTTAAAGAAAACAGACAGATAGTATCATCCTTTTTTATATTACTATCAAAGCTTACTATGCCAGGGACCGCAAATTCCGCACCTCTGCATACTGCGTCAACGGCCCTGTCGCGGATAATGATCTTCGGTAGATGACTCAGGCCCTCTTCCATGGGTCGGACATATTTGCGCAGATAGGTCTCGTCCTTATCCTCTTTCCAGAATACATAGGCATCCTTGAGCTGGTGTAGTGTAACAAGTGTATCTTCGTTGAAAGGACCTGTCTTTGTCCTGCGCAGCTGCTGCATGTGAGCACCGCAGCCAAGTGCGGCTCCGATATCATGGCAGAGTTTACGCAGGTAGGTTCCTGCCTCACACCCAACCCTCATCAGCACGGATCTATCCTTTACCTCGATCACCTCGAGATAGTAGATCATCCTTACACGCACCTCACGCTTTACAGCAGACACCACAGGTGGCATCTGGAAAATGGGACCCGTGAACTGTCTGCACATGCTACGGACCCTTTTCTCGGGAACAGGTTCATGCAGACGCATCAGGCAGATATATTCCTTGCCTGAGAGACGCAGGGCAGAAACGGCCTTTGTGGCCCTGCCAAGCATAATAGGCTGTACACCTGTCACACCAGGGTCCAGTGAGCCCGAATGTCCGGCCCTGTTCAATTCCAGAATATCCTTTACCCAGGCAGTCACCTCATGACTGGTGGGACCGCGCGGCTTATCAAGATTGACAATTCCCATCTCGATATAATCCCTGATCGGACGCTCTGCAGGAGGACATCCGTATTCAGGATTCGTTATAGCCTCTGCTTTTTGAATTAGTTCACGTGGATATTCGGATGGTAAAATATCAGAAGCTGTCATGAGATAACCTGCCGGTTAATTGTTATCAGAAAAGTTTTCGATCGCACAGGAAATTATGTCTGCGATACTGAACTGGTCCCATCTGTCAGAATCGATTACCAGGTCATATATTGACAGGTCATTTATATCAATATCATAAATTGTGCTATAACGGATGGCCTCTGATGCTTCCCGCTCTTTTGTTTCCAGCAGCTTCTCATCAAAGGAACCGGATTCGCGCCCTGCAATACGGCTGACCCTCACTTCCACAGGAGCCTTTATCCAGACCCTGAGTGCCCTGTCTGCCATATGGCCTGCGAGCCTTCCCTCAAGGATCACATTATCCCTTGTATTGGCAATTTCCTTCTGGCGTTCATCGATCTTGAGATCTATGGAGTCATCAGACTCTGCAAGCTCACCAAACTCTGCCAGTGTCATGCCGTATTCTTTTGCAAGGGAGCGAAACACCTCTCCCGCAGAGATCATCTCAAGCTCATGCTTCTCTGCAAGAATACGGGAAACAGTGGTAGTACCACTGCCCGGAAGACCACTGATAGTCAGCAGCAATTAAACTCCACCGACGTCCAGTGCCTTTCTTATAAGCTGACTCACTGCCAGAGAAGCGATGAAGTACCAGAATATCCAGTGCTGGAAAGGACCGATGATGGTATCGGTCAGTATCTGTTCACCCCAGAAGGGGAAAACCATGGTTGCAGCTTCATGACCACTGATATAATAATATGCCCACATAAAAAGTGGAAGCGATATTATACTGATATATGCCATGGGTTTGAACTGCTGTTTTGACATCTCCATCTGCTGGGACATCATTTCACTCCGCTCAGCTTCCATCTTCTTCATCAGTGAAGTGTTATTGGAAAGCTGGGCTTCCCTGAACTGCTTCTGGAACACACGCATCTTTTCCTGGGTAGAGCGCATCAGTTCCCAGTCCATGGTATATTTCTGGATCAGTGATGCGTAAAGAGCAGTTATCGATGCCATTATGAACAAGACAATGTGGAAATTACTGGCACCCAACAGGGTCACTAGAGGGTCCATGATAAAGCCAACGGACTGCCCCAGGGAATTCCTGAAATCCTGCCCCAGTATAACTATACCCAGCATCAATGATATACCCAGAGCAAGTAATACCTGCTCCAGCTTATTCTTAAATTCGGCATTTGCCAAAGCATCACCTTATTTTAAATTTTACTTGTAGCGATCCATTATTTCGGAAATGGTCTCAAACACTTTATCCACGGAGCCGTTTCCGTCTACATTCACAAGGAGTCCTTTCTCCTCATAATAGTTGATAAGAGGTTTGGTCTTTTCGTTGTATACTGCAAGCCTCTGCCTGACAACATCCTCGCTGTCATCGTCACGCTGGTAGAGCTGTGCACCGCATGCATTGCAGAGCCCTTCCTTCTCCGGAGGGTTGAACATGACATGATAGCTCTCACCACAGGAACATGTCCGGCGTCCGCTGATCCTCTTTACGACTTCCTCATCGGATACGTCGATATTGATCACAACGTCCAGTGGCTTTGAGATCTCTCCAAGGATATCCTCAAGGGCATCAGCCTGTGGTATCGTTCGAGGATAACCGTCCAGTAGATAACCGTTCTCACAGTCAGGCTCTTCCAGCCTGTCCTTGATAAGACCGATCAGCACCTGGTCAGGAACAAGTTCTCCCTTGTCCATATATTCCTTGGCCTTAAGACCAAGCTCGGTGCCCTCGCGAACATTTGCCCTGAGGATATCACCTGTAGAAATATGAGGAATGTCATATTTCTGTGACAATTCCTTGGCCTGGGTGCCTTTTCCCGCACCCGGAGGACCGAATAATACTATATTCATAATCAATCATCACCTGATTCAGATTTATTCCTGTCCGAAGAAGGACCTTACCATCGGGTGCATCTCCATCATCTGCTCGGATGCTATATCCTCATAGAGACGGTACACGATACTGACAGTCAGCAGAAGACCTGTACCTCCTGCGCCTCCAAGTGTACCAAGCAGACTGGCGACCAGTGTGAGCAAACCTATGAAAGCACCACCGATTACGGTTACCTTCGGAATGTATCGCATCATTACCTTCTCGATACTGCCTATATTCCTTCTGAAACCTGGAATCTGCATGCCGGAATTGAATATCTTCCTTGCAGTGGGCTTTGCACCCATTCCGGTTGTTTCGATCCAGAACAGAGCGAATACAATACCACCAGCTATGAGGAATACTGCATCTGTCAGCACATGAAGAGCAATCTGCCATGTTGCCGGGGCAGCTACACCGTAACTTGAGAACGATTCTCTGACAAGTGACGGTATCCAGTCATACGGACTGTGGATCGGAGCAAGGTAGTACATCAGACCACTGACAGGGGTCGAGCCCACGTATTCTCCGAGGAAGGTTATCCCCCTTCCACTGAGCACGATCCCGATAAGCTGTATATTGGCCTGCAGCGCCCTGACCAAGATCATCGGAAGGACTGAAGCATAGATAAGCTTTACAGGGAACTTACCTCTTGCACCTCTTACGGCACTGTGTGCCAGAGGTATTTCAATACGGGTACTTTCCACATATACTACCAGCAGGAAGATGATCACCGTACTCACAAGGGCAAGTATACCGCCGTTGACCAGCATGAACATCAGGCCGTCACCTGTAAACAGATAGTCAGCCCCTACGTTCTGTATTATGTATATCCATTTGGGGAAGAAACCCGTTGGTAAACCGGAGGTGTCCGCCGTCCAGTTGAAAAGTCCTGTTACGATCTGCTGGGATACACCGGCAACGATGAACAGGCCTACACCAGAACCGATTCCCCATTTGGAAACCACTTCATCCATAAAGAGTACAAGTACGCCTCCAATGAATATCTGAATAAACAGAACGGCTGTGATTACACCGGTACCAACACCAAGTGTTGCTGCAAGTGTCGTATCGGGCTGAATATAACCACCGGCTATCTGCGGTAAAGCCTCAAGGACGATCATAACAAAAACCAGTGCCTTCTGGGCACCCTGGAAGAATGCCTGGTCGTCCGGGTTAGACATATCGAGTTTAATTACATCAGCACCGACCAGCAACTGCAGTACGATTGAAGCAGTGACTATAGGACCTATACCAAGAAGCATCAATGATCTGGATGCTCCTGCAAAGAATGCTCGATAGGATTCGAACAGGTCGATCGAATCCGGGGACAATCCAAAAAGCGGTACATTGGCAAGCGCGAAATATAGCACAAGTATACCAAGCGTCCACATCAGCTTGTTTTTGAAGTGCACGTGCCCTTCGGGACTTGCGACCGCAGGCAATCTGTTAAAAATTGGTTTTAAACTTTCCTTAAGACTCATTAATTCCACCCTGACTGGGAAATCCATATTTTTTGGGGTAAAACAACCCTGAAATAGCCTTAACCATTTATAAATATACTCTATATATTTAATATAAAAGAATAAAATGCATAAATAAATATGTAATGCCTATACGGCATTACTCTTCAGGTTCTGTACAGGACCCGCCTGCGTTCTCTATTTTACTCCTTGCGGTAGCTGAGAACTCACAGGCTGTCACAGTCAGTTTCTTTGAAACCCTGCCGGCACCGAGGACTTTCTCAATACCAAGGCCGTTGAGATCTATTGAATAGACCTCTCCGTCGAGTTCCGCAAAACCGTCTTCAACAAGCTGATCTGCGAGCTCATCCAGTTCTCCCACATTTACAATGGAAGTGTCCCGGATGGACTTGAGCGGGCGGCTGAAACCTTTCTGGTGACCACGCCTGTAGCCGAGCTGCAGTGCGCGGGTTGCGTGGTGTTTGTTCTCACCGGATCTGCCTCTTCCACCACGGTTTCCGGCACCACGTCTGTTCTTTGTGGTACCACCGCCGCAGGTGCGTGATCCTCTGAATTTCTTAGTGTTACTTTTTGACATGCAGATCACCTCATCTTCTTTAACAGGAGATTGATGTCCTCGCCGTTGTTACCAAGAACACCACCCTGCTGTGCGGATCTTTTTATGCCGGCGTGGCCCTTCCTTGGAGGATGGAGCCTGAAAACCGGTTTAAGATCCGGAACATCCTTGATCATTACATTGCCATCGATAAGTGCCTGAGCAAATTCCTCAATGGATGCAAAATCCGTGTTCTCAGCAATATACTCATCTGTAAGCTTTACGCCACCCTGGAGCATTCCACGGTTCTTGAGCATCTCAGTGAGAGTTTCCACATCGATGGGACCGTATGCTACAAAGTCCTTGACCTTCTGGATCATACCCTTGTTGTGAGGGTTGTCGCTGAGAAGGACGCAGTGGTTTATCCTGTTTAGGCGGAGCATTTTAAGTGTGTCCTGAATGGACTGCCTGACATTGACGTCACCACGTACTCTTACAAGAGCGTACATTTTCAAGCCTCCTCTTCAAGACGGACAGGCTGCCTTACAGTACCGGTGTTGTGCAGTGCATTGAAAGTCGCTTTTGCGAAGTTCAGTGTTGTCCTTGTGGTACCTTCGGTCCTTGTCCATACATCCTTGATGCCTGCTTTCTCGAGTACCTTTCTTGCAGTGTCTCCTGCGGCAAGGCCAAGTCCACGTGGAGCAGGTTTAAGCTCTACGATGACACTTCCTGCCTTACCCCTAACCTCGGATGGTACGGTATGTTCACGGCCGCATGCACATTCCCATGAGCCGCATCCACGTTTGACCTTTACGATATTGATCTTGGCATTATCAATTGCCTTTCTGATCGCAGGGCCGACCTGTACGTCCTTTGCCTGGCCAAGACCTACAAAACCGTCACCGTTTCCTACGATAACAGTTGCTCTGAACTTGACACGGCGTCCGGAGTCAGTCATCCTCTGGACCATGTTGATATCGAGCACCTCATCTTCAAGATCAGGTAACAGAATATCGATAACTTTGGATTCTCTTACCGGAAGACCGGAATCGATTGCCTCGTCCATGGAAGTGATCTGCCCTTCATGAACGAGTTTTCCGAGCCTTGTCTGCGGAACCCATTCTTCTTCATAGTTGTATGCCATATAATCACCTAATTGAAGTCAGCAGAGATTTTATCCTTAACTGCATCGAACAGTTCCGGCAGATTCGATCCTTCCACATACTCTGCTACATGTTCTCCTCTTATACGCTCGTCTGAAGGCAGAATTGACGGATTGTGAGGGATCTCAAATCCGGAGTCAACAATACCTTTCAGGGTCGCATATACACGTGATCCGGGAGATGCTGCCTGGAGTCCCAGGTCAAGTACACCATATTCGAATCCCTTGCTCTGTGCCTTGTAACCGAACAGAAGACCGGTCAGGTACGCAGCCGTTGTGTTACCGGTGGATGCGTCATAGCCGTACTTCTTGAGCTCGGTTGAAAATGTGGATGAAAGGGTTACGTCCCCTTTCTGCTCCGGAGCGATGAGCTGGACCTGCATATGCTTTGAGCTCCTGCGCACGACCACACGGTCCTCTTTTGAGAGGAGCAGTCTGAGTCTCTGGTGATAGTCCGTGCGACCTTCTCTTCGTCTCCTGAAAGCGACTTTATATCGGGGTCCTGTTGCCATAATCAGATCCCCCTGAAGTTATGATACAAATAATTCATTATTATTCCTCACCACGTTTAATGAGTTTCTCGGACTCCAGGTGTGCTTCCAAGTGAGCTACACTGCGGTATTCGCCACCCTTTGCCTTGCGGTAGACCTTGCAATAGGTGGACTTGTCAAGTGAACCGTCTGCACGCAGCTCTTTAAGTCTTCTTCTCAGAGCACGGATCTTCTTCATCCACTGCTCTTTGCTTGGGTTACGTGCACCCTGTTTACCTTTCCTCTTACCATATCCTTTGCGGTGTCCGTACTTACGCTTGGCATCCCTTACTCTTGCACGTCCGCGGCTGACACCCTTTACAGGTACTGCCTTGATGTTGCCGAGCTCGATCTGCTCACGTATGTCAGCTCTTGTGATGGCGACTGCAATATCAGCTGCAGCCTCCGGGTTGAGCCATACTCTGTTAACACCACAGCCAAGGACCTGAGCAGCTATCCTTTTCTGATTTGTAAGATCGGTCATCTCACTCACTCCTCAGTGGGTTCAGGACTTTAATACCAAGCTCTGAAGCCTTTGCCTGGATGATTGATTTCTTCCTTGCACCGACCTTTCCAGCAATCCTTATTGCCTCAGTGGAGGCATCGACATTGTCAAGATCACTGACCGTGTTCACAAGTACCTCGGAGTATCCTGAAGGGTGGAAACCCTTTACAACCTTCGGACTACCGTAGCCTACCTGTGCAATAGCGCCCTTTGCCTTGTAGTGTCTGCGCTGCTTACCGCGTAGACCCCTCGGGCGTCTCCAGTTTGAATCCAGACGCTTGTACTTGTGGGAATCTGTCCTTTTGAAATTGGGCTTTTTGCCCTTCTGGACTTTTCTTGCCTTAAAAAGGCGTTTGATTTTTCCTTCCATTCAAATCACCTACGCTGTCTTCTCCACTATGTATATTCCATCCTGGAATATACGCGGGTCAAACCTTTTGATCTTTGTTGCCTGCTCGATGTTAGCAGCTGTCTGGCCAACATCTTCCTTGTTGACACCTGTGATGATCACTTCATCACCACTTACCTTAACGGTAGTGTCACCAAGTATCTTTGCTGATCTGGACTTCTTTTCACCGAGGAAGTTGCCTATTGTAAGCTTATTACCCTCTGCTTTTACCTGCATCGGGAAGTGAGAGTAAACAACTTTCATACGATACTCAAAGCCTTCAGTTACCCCATGTAGCATATTTCTGACATGGGAAGCAAAGGTTCCGACCATTGCTTTCTGGGTCTTCTTGCTGAATGGAGTATCGATGATTATCTCAGAGTCCGCAATCTCAATATTAATGCCTGGGTACCAGAACATTCTTTCATTCTTGCCTTTTGGTCCGGACACTGAGAGGATCTTCCCTGAGAACGTAACTGTGACATCCTCGGGAATGGGGATCTCTTTTTTGATTTCTTTTGCCATGATATCCCTTCTCCATCAGTAAACATAAGCAAGTAACTGTCCGCCTACGTTATTCTCACGAGCTTCGTACTGTGATATTACACCCATGGATGTAGTCAGTATAATCGTACCGAAGTTCCTTGCAGGGAGAAACTGCTTTTCCCATCTTTCGAAATCTGCAGCACCTACTGAATAACGTGGCTTGATAGCACCACATTTGTTGATCCTACCAACAAGCTCTACCTCATAAATACCTGCCTTGCCATCTTCTATAAATTCGAACTCACCGATATATCCGCGGGACTGCATAACCTTGAGGACAGTTCCGATGAGTTTTGAAGCGGGCTGAATTTTACAGGAGCTCTTTCCTATAGCTTCAGCGTTCTTTATAGTGGATAATGCATCAGCAAGTGGATCTAATAATACCATTTATCTCACCTCACGTATATTTCTCGAATCCCATATCGTGGGCAATCTCACGGAAACAGTGTCTGCACAGGTAAATATCATATTTCCTGACAAGTCCCTGTTTTCTGCCGCATCTCTTGCATTCGTGTGCGCCCCTGCCGAAGTTCTTTGTGGTTCGAACCATTAGATAACCTCCACTGAATATTTGTCTTTAAAGAAGGAAATTGTATCATCCTTTGTTATCCTGTGTGATGCGGGGATTCTGGCCTTTGTTATCCTTCTCTTACTGATCCTGTATCCGGGACGGTTGACAACTACATTGACATCCATTCCAAAGATACCGATGTTTGGATCGTATCTCATTCCCGGGAAGTCAGTGTGTTCCTCGATACCGAAGGTAACATTGCCGTTCTTATCAAACTGTGATGCACGGAGCTCTTTCTCTACAATGTCCAGTGCAGTGGTCAGGAACTTCTCGGCACGCTCTCCTCTGAGGGTTACCTTGCATCCGATAGGTTCGTTCTTCTTTATACTGAAAGAAGGCAGGGTCCTCTTGGCGTATGTCCTGATGACCTTCTGTCCTGTAACTTCACCGAGTATACCTTCGGCGTCAACAAGGTGCTGACCGCTTTCGCCCACACCCATGTGGACTACGACTTTATCAACAACAGGAGTCCTCATTACATTACTCAACTGCCTCACCACCCAGTTTGATCTCTGGTTCGTCCTCACCGATGACCACCACATAGTCTTCGATTGTCTCGAAGTCATAGTCACCGGATATGGAAACAGTGTTGTTTCTTGAACTGCGGACTGTATTGATCTCCTTTATTGTGCCTATCTCACCGGTGTGTCTTCCACCGACGATCATTGCAATATTGCCTACTTCGTACTTGATGTGTTTGAGTACTTCCTTGTCAGGCAATGAAAGGATGATCGAATCCTTTGTACTGTAATCGTTGGATCCCAGAACGTTTGATCCGTCACTGAGGTTGAGCTGTATGGCTCCGCCCTTGATTACAGTCTTACCGTTGATCCTGCACAGCTTGTTCACATCGGCATCCTCAAGCTTATGTAGTTCGAGTCTTCCTTTGCGATCAAGCAATACACGGTAAGATACCTCTGCATCGGGTATTGAGATTACGTCAAGTAAGCCGATAGGGAATCTGAGATCCTTTTTGACTATACCGTCGACAAGTATCTTACCCTCTGAGAGAACACGCTTTGCCTCTGCACGGTTGTCAACTATACCCAGCATGTCCCTCAGTACTATACCGAGAGGTATACTCTGTTCTTTGTGATGTGGACCAGGTCTTGTAGTAGTGATCCACTTATTAGATTTCTTTGATATCTGCCAGCTGTTTGGTACAGATATTCTCTTTTGATGTTTGGCCACAGAATCACTTCCTGCTGATTATTGATTCTCTGCGCTCATCCTTCATGTCAAGGGTTGTGATAACCACATTGGAAGGATACACAGGTCTTGCAACTTCTGTTCCGTCTGCCTTGGACACGCTGACCCCTTCAATTACGATGGTACCGTGCTTGAGAGAGATACCTTCGACTTTTCCTGTGCTGCCTGCGTGGTCTCCACGCATGACCTTTACGGTATCGCCTACAATTACTCTTGCAGACCTGCAACCGTACTTCTCACGCAGTTCCTTTGAAAGGGGAGCACCCATGTACTTCTGTTTTACATGAAGAGGAGCGTTGTATCTTGCTTTCCTCTGCTTTCTTGGCTGATTTGATACCATTTTTCACACCTCATGCAACCATAGATGCCGTGGTACCGATCTTTGGATACCTTTCAGCTACTTCCCTTGCTACCGGTCCCTTGAAGTCAGTTCCTTTAGGGACACCGTCCTTGTCAACTATGACAACAGCATTATCCTCAAAGGCGACCCTCAGACCATCCGGGCGACGGAATTCCTGCCTCTGGCGGACTATAACTGCCAGAAGGATCTGCTTACGCATCTCAGGAGTCCCTTTCTTCACAGATACAACGCACATGTCACCGATACCGGCTCTTGGGTGTCTGTTCTTGACACCGCGGTATCCCTTGACAGATACGATCTCGACTACACGGGCACCTGTGTTGTCCACGCAGTCGATCTGTGATCCTGCGTTCAGAGAACGCGGGATGTTAGATCTGACACCTTTCATGCCTGAGCCTCCACCTTAATCACTACATATGATTTGGTCTTGCTCAGTGGTCTGCATTCTGCGATCGTCACAACATCCCCTTCCTTTGCATCTATGCAGGAAGGATTGTGTGCATGGATCTTAGATTGCCTTTTCTCATATCTCTGATATTTCTTGATAAGCATCTCATGCTTGCGCTGGATGACCACGGTCCTGTCCATATCATCGCTTACAACGGTCCCTACAAGGACCTGTCCGCGAACAGGCAGTACTCCATGGAATGGACAATTAACGTCATTACACTCCTTTTCCGGAGCCGGGACATCCAATCCAATATCTCTTGCCATGATTATTACCTCATGCGTATTTTCCTAATGTTCTTGGTTCTGTTCTCGGGTTGTGAGAGCAGTAGGTTCCCTTCTATTTTGACATGCCTTCTGGCATGTTTGCCCGATATGCGGCCGGGTATCTGAAACACAAAGGTCGTGCCTGTTTTTGGAACCATCTTCTTCTGACCTTCCTCTGTTTGAACAATGATCATGTTCCTCGTTTCATCAACCACTTTGCCGCGTATATTGCTCAGTGTGGGATTGGTAGCGTCTTCAATTTTAACTACCAGCCCGATTAATTCGTGGAATATAAGTTTTGAAGGAGTGATTTCCACTTCAGATCTCCTTCATTTCTCTCTGGATGGTCTTGATCCTGGCAATTGTACGCCTGAGCTCCCCGATCCTTCCGGGGTTATCAGGAGCTCCTCCTGCAGATGAAAGTGCACGCTCACGTGTGAGTTCGTCCTTCATCTTGTCAAGTTCATCCATCCTTTCTTCAGGGGACATGTCCCTGATCTCGTTCAAGCGAAGAATTGCCATTACTTATCCTCCTTGTGAACACGTGCGATAGGATGCCAGTAATCGTAGCCTTCATGCTTGTGTTGCCAGACGTCATCCATAAGTCTGCGCTGTTCATCAACGAGACCTTCCATGGGTTCTGGTTCCTCAGGAGCATTCTCAGGTGCTTCTTCGGTGGCCTCTTCGACCGTTTCCTCAGAAGTCTCCTCTGAAGCTTCCTCTTCTGCTGCCGGCTCTTCAGCTTCTTCAGTAGCTGATTCCTCAACAACTTCCTCTGCTTCCTCTTCGTCAGCAACCTCACCTTCAGCTTCTGTCTCCACAAGCTTCTCGATGTCACTGCCTTCTTCCTCAGTAGCAGCTGCTTCTTCAGGCACCTCTTCGACGATGTCCTTCAGATGGAAGGAGTCAGGAAGTACAGCACCAGGAGGAATGATCCTTACTTTACATCCAAGGGTTCCGAGTTTTCTTACAGCGGTTGCAAAGCCCTCGTCCACGATATCATCCACAGGTTTTCCTGCGTGCTTGATGTATCCGTTTACGAGTTTCTCAACCCTGGACCTTGCACCGGTCAGTTTTCCGGAAATGACGATCTCACAGCCAAGTGCACCTGAGTTCATGATAGCCCTCATGGTGTTGTGGCCTGCCTTCCTGAAGTACCATCCTCTCTCGATGGAGGATGCAAGGCGTGATGCCATCATCTGTGCATTGAGTTCGGGCTTTCTGACTTCCTGCGCATCGATCTGCGGGTTGTCGACATCATAAAGTCTGTCGATGTCCCTGGTAAGTTTACGAATGACCTTACCTGCCTTACCGATTACCATACCGGGTTTCTCGGAGTATATTGTGATCTGTGTACCCATGGGAGTACGGTTGATATCCATTCCACCGTAGCCTGCCCTGCTGAGCTGTTTTGAGAAAAATTCATCCATGGAGGCCTTTACGTATCCTTCCTGAACGAATTTCTTTTCTATTGCCATTAGCGCACCTCGTTCAAAATAATCTCGATGTTTACAGTTTCCGTGTTCTTGGGACTACCACGTCCACGTGCCCTTGGCCTCATTCCGTGGATGACACGACCGCGCTTTGTAGCAACATGAGCTATGTACATCTGGTCAGGTTCAAGCCCCTTATATTCAGCATTGCTCCTTACGTTCTCCAGGATCTTCAGATAGGCCTGTGCAACTTTGACAGGATATCTGCCTGTTGCCATGGGACCCTTTCTGTGTCCTGATCCTTCATGGTGTCTCTTGAAAGGAACTGCCTGCTTCATTCCTATAACATCTTCGAGGTACCTCTGGGCGACTTCGATACGCATACCTTTGATCGCGGTTCCGACCTCGCGGGATTTCTTAGGTGATATGTGAAGCTCCGAACCCATCGCCTTAGCAGATGTCTTCGGGTCAAACTCCATTGTATATCCGATTCTTGCCATACATTATCACCTTACTTCAACGGAACGAACTTGCTTGAACGGGTTGCTCCGACACCTGCACTTCCGTGGTTAACCTTGGAGCGAGTTGCTGCGAATTCCCCGAACCTGTGTCCGATCATTTCCGGCTGTATCTCTACTTCCACAAATGTTTTGCCGTTGTATATTTCGATATGTTTTCCCACCATGTCAGGGAAAACTATCAGATCCCTGTAGTGGGTACGTACCTTATCCTTGTCCTGAAGATTCTGGATTACCTGTTTTCTGCCTTCTGTGAAGCCTTTTTTGATAGTTCGGCGTTCACGGGATGGCAAAAGTTCAGCAAACTCCTCGACGCTCAAGGATTTGAGCTGTTCAACCGTCTTGCCACGGTATGTATATTCACCTTTTCGTTTTGGTAATTTGGATGATGATTTTCTTGCCATGATTTAAGCCTCCGGTTTAACGCTTTCCTGTCCTGCGTGCTGCTATCTGGCCTACTTTACGTCCCGGAGGTGCATTCCTGCTGACCGTGGTAGGTCTTCCGGGATGCTGCCTGTTACCTCCACCGAACGGGTGATCGATTACATTCATGGCGACACCTCTTACACGGGGATACTTTGCAGCTCTTGTCTTCAACTTGTGATACTTCTTTCCTGCCTTGAGAAACGGTCTGTCAACCCTTCCGCCACCTGCAATAATACCAATTGTTGCACGACATCTCGGGTTGAACCATTTCATCTCACCTGAAGGCATCTCAAGGACTGTCTTACCACGTTCATGGGAAATTACTGTTGCATATACACCTGAAGAACGTGCAAACCTTCCTCCGTCATTGGGTTTACCCTCAATGTTACAGACAGGGACACCTTCCGGGATCTCTGCCAGTGGCAGGATGTTTCCTGGTTTTACTTCTGCGGATATTCCGCAGGCGATCTCGTCGCCCACCGCAACGCCTTCCGGTGCAAGGATCAGACGTTCCTCGCCGTTATCAAAAGATACCTTTACTACCGGTGCAGAGCGTGCCGGATCGTGTGTGACCTCAAGCACTGTACCGTAAACAGTGTCATTCGAGTCAACACGAGGGTGCTTCATTGAAGCCTTATACCTGTGTGATGGTGCTCTGTAAGTAGGGGTTCCACGACCTCTGTTCTGTGATATGATTCTTCTTGCCATACAAATTCACCTCACATCAGACCTATCCTTGTAGCTATTTCGTGGGCAGCCTCTGTGCCTTCGAAAGTCACTATGGCCTTCTTGAGACCTTTCATTGTGCTCATAGTACATACCGAGGCAACCGGGAAACCATAAAGTTTCATGACCTCGGCCTTGATCTGATTCTTGTTTGCGCGGGAATCGACAACAAACTGGAGTTTGTTGTCTTCCAGAAGCATCATTGCTTTTTCAGTGATGAATGGGTATTTGATTGCGCTCATTCGAACATTCCCTCCAGGGCAGCTATTGCAGATTCTGTCCATACTGTCAACCTGCCGGCGTGTGTTCCCGGTGCAAGGATCTCGGTATTAAGGGAATCCACTGATATTACATCCACACCTGCAAGGTTCCTTGCAGATCTGAAAAGTGCGGAATCACGTGCCGCTACAATGAGGACGCTCTTTCTGTTCTTGAATCTTCTTCCACGGAGCTTTCCTCTTCCGGCCCTTACGTTCCTACCGTCCTTTGCACGAAGTACATCGTCATAGACACCTGCTGCCTGCAGGAAACTGACAACGTCCTTTGTCTTTTCAAGGTCTTCAAGGGCATTTTCTGCCACCAGTGGAAGCTGAGCATCGAATCTGTGTCCGCGTCCCATTACCACTTCTGCGTTAGCTGTACTTGCTATGGCTGAACGGATTGCCATACGCCTTTCTTTTCTGTTTACTTTCTCTGTTCTGTCGGTTTCGGTCTTCGGAGGATGTGCTCTCCTACCGCCGACAGCCTGAGGAACTCTTGCTGCACGGCTACCGTTTGAGAGCCTCGGGATCTGTGCAACACCTCTGCCTGATCCCCATGACTCTGCTGAGGTTTCCATACCTGCATACAATTTGGTACCATAGGGCTGCAACCTGTTTGCCTGCGCTGTAAGTACAGCTCTTTTGATAAGATCAGGCCTGTATGCCTCATCGAATACTGCAGGGAGCTGCACATCGCCCTTGCTGTTACCGGATAAATCAATAATGTTTGCTGTGGCCATTCACTTCACCCCTGTTTGGATTGTGTGCTCACATGAAGGAGCTGTGGTTCACCCATTGCAGTCGCCTTTGACCTCATTGGTTCTCTGAGCCTTACAAGCCTCTTGGAGGGTCCCGGGATGCTTCCTTTGAGCAGTACATAGTCCCCTCTAACAAGACCGTAGTTCAGGAAACCACCTTCAGGGTTGATCTCCTCGCCATCTGTAGAGACCTTCATAATACGCTTGTTGTATTCTGTTCTCTGATGGTATCCCATCTGACCCATCTGCGGAACTCTCCAGCTGACACGTGCCGGGTGGAAAGGACCAAGGGTTCCTATCTGCCTGAGACTTCCCTGCCTGGAGTGCTTGTTCTTCGCAAGATTGATACCCCATCTCTTTACAGGGCCCTGTGTTCCTTTTCCGGTGGTGATGGCTGCCACGTCAACAAATTCGCCATTGTTGAATACGTCGCTGATCTTCACCTCGGATCCAAGTAAGGACTTTGCGTAGTCGAACTTTTCCTGCACACTTGAGCCGTTGACTGCGGTTTCCATGATGTCCGCATTCTTCTTGGGAATACCTGTGAGCTTCTTTGGTAAGGTGTAGGTTACGACCTTGATGTCAGAAACACTACCTTCTTCGATCATCTTAGCGATCTTATCCAGAGCTTCCTCAGTATTGGACTCCTTTGGTAACTTGATGGTCTTTCCAAGACTTTCGTCGACATCGGAGCTCCACGCATCAGCAACAGCCTTCTCACCATAGTGAGTGTTATTATAAGCACGGATAGCAGCAACACGAATAGCAGGTGTTTCCACAACTGTGACAGGTACTGAGATCTCCATGCCTTCAGTCAGACTGTTCTTCACATCATCAACCAATATCACGTGGGTCATGCCCACCTTATACCCGGCAAAGTCCTGGAGCTTTGGTTCTCCTGCGGACTCTGGCCATGAGTTGAATCTTGGGATGTGGCTTTGTGCTCTTTTGCGCGGACTGAAAGCGAGTGAACCTCGTCTTGGTCTATGTCCTTTTGCCATTCTTATTCTCCTGATTACACATTTTCTTCTTAAGTGAGACCACACAAAGTATGGCCAAGATGCAAAAAAGTCATCAAGTCAACCAGAATCGACCTGAATCAAGCGTTAATACACTACGTGAACTCCACGTATACTAGCGTACACGCATTCAGCGTAGCGACCTGCCGTTTCCACTATATCTGGTGGATCCTGGCATACCCTTATTGGGGCAAACTCCGGCGTCATCTCGAAAAGATTTAAACATCTCTGCATTGTGGTGAACTTTATTGTACACTGCGGGCATTCCTGAAGAGGCCCTATACTTCATGTTAAATCCGACTTTTTCGCACTGTAAGTTTAATCTGGTCAGATCATCTTCACCTGATCTAACGTTGCGCCATTAAACGTATATTTACTATTTAAACTCTTTGCACGATAATAAAGATTCTACTGCTGGACTGCAACATCAGAAAAATCTGCAAGCTAATTGAAAAATCATATAAGTATTAATGTACTTGTATACGTACCTGAATTCTAAAACAAGGAGTTAGAAAGTGGAAGTCAAAAAAGCCGTAATCCCTGTCGCAGGTCTTGGAACAAGGTTCCTCCCTGTCACAAAATCCATGCCAAAGGAAATGCTTCCTATAATAGACAAGCCAGTTATCCACTATGTAGTGGAGGAAGCCATAGCATCCGGAATAGATGACATCGTATTCATTACCGGCAGGAGCAAGAGATCCATTGAGGATTATTTCGATGACTCCCCGGAACTTGAGAATCATCTAAGGGAAAAGAAAAAAGAGAACCTATTAAAGATAGTGCAGGACATCTCATCACTGGTAGATATACACTATATCAGGCAGAAAGAGCCCCGAGGACTCGGGGATGCTATCTACACGGCAAAGAAACATATCAATGACGAGCCCTTTGCGGTACTGCTTGGTGACGACATAATTGTGAATCAAGAACCCTGTACCAAACAGTTGATCGATAACTTCGTGAAATACGGCAGGTCCACCATAGCTGTGGAAGAAGTACCACAGGAAAAGATCAGCAGCTACGGTATCATTAAAGGTAAGCCCATAGATGATTCATTATACACTCTGGACAATATTGTTGAAAAACCAAAAGCTGAAGATGCTCCATCCAATATAGGAGCAATAGGAAGATACGTATTCACTCCAGAGATACTTGACTGCATAAAAGAAACAGCAAGTGGTGTGGGTAATGAGATACAGCTCACGGATGCCATACGCCTTTTAAACGAAGAACAGATGATATATGCATACAGGTTCAGGGGCCAGAGATACGATACCGGTGACAAGGTAGAGTACGTCAAGGCGATAGTTGATTTTGCACTTAAAAACAAAGATATGCGAGGACAGATCGAGGAGCATATCAGAAGCAAGCAGATAGATCCTGGCTCAAGTCCGGAAAAAAAGGATGTTGCTAAGAAGATCCTAAGCAAGTAAAATGAAACTAGCTAAAATATCAGGGATGAGCTGTGATCATCCCTGTATTACAGACCTGCCCATCTCAAAAGCCCTGATATTGATGTCAACTGTTTTCGGAGGAACCAGTTCCTTAACACATTCAAGCAGGGTATCAACAGATACAGGCAGATAGTTTGATACCGCACCCACCATGACAACGTTCATGGATTGCGGATGTCCCGCCTCCTTTGCAAGATCCGTAGCATTGAAGGCCTTGACTTCCCTTTCTTCTTTCATCACGGAGAGAATATCATCGATATCCGGATAAGTACAGAGTCCTGAAGTAACAGTGACCGGAAGTATCGGTTCCGTATTGACCAATATCACTCCGTCCTCTGCAAGGTATTCCATATATCTCAGTGCTTCACTTGGTTCCAGTGCAAGCAAGACATCGGCACCTTTCAGAGGTATCATCGAACCAAGCTCGCATCCGAGCCTGATATGGTTCACAACCGAGCCACCACGCTGGGCCATACCATGGGTCTCTGCGGCTCTGACGGACATATCTTCCTTTACAGCAGCCTTGCCTATGATATCAGATGCAAGGATGGTACCCTGTCCGCCCACACCCGCAATTATTAGATCGAATATGGATATTCCTTCTGCACTCATTTCTTCACCTCCGAGATAGCCTCGAACATGCACAGGCGGTCACATACCCCACAGCCGGTACACATCATATTAATCGAAGCTTTTTTGGTCTCCACGTCAAATTCAATTGCAGGACAACCAAGATATACACATTTCTTACATCCCACACATTTGTCGGCGTCAATGGTAAATGGTTTTCTGCGAATACCAGAGCGCTTTGCATCGATAACACAGAGCTGTTCCGTGATAACAACGGAAGTTCCCTTATAATCCTTCGCTTTCCTGAAGACCTCCTCGGCCTTATTGAGATCGTAGGGATCAACGGTTTCCACAAAACCGGCTCCCATACTCTTACAGAGTGTTTCCAGACAGACCTCCGTGGTCGGCTCACCTGTTGCAAGTTTACCCATACCCGGATTTGGCTGGTGGCCTGTCATCGCTGTTGTGCGGTTATCTACTATAGTTACTGTGATGTCCGCTTTATTATAGATAGCATTGAGAAGACCGTTCATACCCGTGTGGAAGAATGTGGAATCACCAATGGAGCAGCATATGGGCTTTTTCTCTCCTGCCTGATACATTCCGCTTGCAACGGTTATGCTCCCACCCATACAGAGTGTCGTATCCACGGTACCACTCTGGATTCCAAGGGTATAGCAACCAATATCACTCGGGAATATTGCATTTTTCCCAAAGACCTTTTTCATGACATGGAAAGTTGCCCTGTGAGAGCATCCCGGACACATGACAGGCGGACGCATTGGAAGTTCAACCCTGCACCTGTCATAATCGAAATCCTCGCCCCTATCAGCAGGGACATCCGCCCTTTCAAGTCCCAGTACTTCCGCAAGAACATCTGCACAGACATCGGTGTTCAGCTCGAATATCCTCGGAACCGGTCCCTCTATCTTACCGAGTATCTCAACATCTGAGCCTGTTTCCTGTGCTATGATCCTAACCTGCTCTTCGACGACAGGTTCCATTTCCTCGAAAATGATTATACGCTCGGTATTCTTCATGAGAGTGCGTATCTTTTTCTCCGGGACAGGATAGGTTCCTATCTTCAGGAATGAAGCATCAATTCCCTGTTTGAGCACTGCTTCCTTTGCATAGACCGAAGCAATTCCCGATGCTATTATACCGACACTTGCGCTATCGCTCAGTTCAAGCTCATTCCAGGGAGAGTCATCAAGTTCCTCAAGAATGTCCTTTTGCAGCTCCAGCAGACGAGGGTGCTGTATCCTGGCGTTCTTGGGAACCATGACCCATCTTTCCAGATCCTTCTGGAAGTCAGCTGCAGGCATATCCTCTTTCATAGGACCCAGCTCAACATCGGACTTGCCGTGGGATATGCGTGTTGTCGGCCTGAAAATTACAGGTGTCTGCAACTTGTTTGAAATTTCAAAAGCATAGGGCATCATGTCCTTTGCTTCCTGGGGTGTGCATGGATCAAGGCACGGAATCAGAGAGAACTGTGAATACCTGCGAGTATCCTGTTCGTTCTGTGATGAGTGGCATGACGGATCATCCGCAACGATGATGACCATGCTTCCTTTTACACCCGTATATGCCAGCGTCATAAGAGGGTCCGCTGCGACGTTCAGACCCACATGCTTCATGGTGACCACGGAGCGCACACCTGCCATGGCTGCGCCGGCCGCTACCTCAAGGGCAACCTTCTCATTGACCGACCATTCTACGTAAAAATTCCTTTCCTTCATTCCTGCCAGTGTACCGATGATCTCTGAAGACGGGGTTCCGGGATAGCCGGATATGACCTGTCCGCCCCCTTCAACGATACCGCGCGCGATTGCAACGTTTCCAAGCATGTACTCGCGTTTTACCATGAGAATCTCCTGCCAGCGTATACTTAATGATTATTGATAAAGATATCTGAAAACAAGAATCGTGCTAAAATGTGACAATTAATTCATGGGAATGAAAATTCAGAGAATAAAAATAAGCCCGTCATAAATAAACTTCAGGCTCACCAGCCCGATACAGATCAGCACAAAAGTCCTGAACTTCTTCTGAGGTATCCTTGAAACAGCTCTCTTCCCGACAAAAGAACCAGCTATTGCTACAAGAAAAAGAACAGGTATATAATAGTAATACTCCTGTGGAAGATAACCGCTTGCAAAATAGACAGGGATCCGAGAGATATCTACTGCAAGTGATATCGCTGCTGCAGTGGAGATGTAGACCGATTTTTCGAGATTATAGGATGTAAGGAACGAACTCCGCAGAGCTCCGCCAGTGCCAATCAATCCCGCAAAGAAGCCGGATATACTCCCCCCAAGCAAAGTGTTCTCTGTTGTCGGCTTCACTGACAGGTCGGGCCGGGATATTGAGATCACCACATACACCAGAAGAAATACACCGAGTATCATTTTCAATACAGACTGTGAGACATAGCTGACAAGAAAGGCACCGATAATAGTCAGTATAACACTGGGAATCCCGAACCTGATGATCAGTTCCCTGTTGAAGCCGTGTCTGAAGAAAGTGACCCTGCCAATATTTCCGGACATATGGAAGATGGCTACTAATATTAGAGCGGTTCTGAAATCAAAGAAGAACAGTGCTATTGGAAGAAAGACAGTGGATGAACCGAAACCCGCCATTGTCCCGAGAACCTCCGAGAAGAATGCGGCAATAATAAAGAGAATACCCGGCTCTGGCATTGAGATGATATTTGTGAATTAAAACTTAAAAGAGTTGTGAAACAAGAAAGTAGCATCATAATCGATAACTATAAAACCAAAGAGTAATGTGCAATATCACTATACTATATAATGAAGACTCTTAAGAATCCCATATCCCTCTTTTAAGAAACCCAAGGTGGTTCATTTCATGGCTCAGGAAATTGAAGAAAAGGTCATTGAGGCTAAAAAAGCATCCATTATTCTTGCAAGTGTCAATACCGGGACAAAGAATGCTGCTCTTGAAGCAATGGCACAGGCACTTGATGATAATCGTGATCAGATTCTGGCAGCAAACCAGAAGGACGTGGAAACTGCAGAGAAGCTCAAAAGAAAAGGCGAGCTTTCACAGGCACTTGTGGACAGGCTCAAGGTCAGTGACAGCAAGATAAGCGGAATGATAGACGGCATCCGTGATGTCATTGAACTGAAAGACCCGGTTGGTGAAACCATCGCTGCCCTTGAACTTGATCAGGGACTGGAGCTCTTCCAGGTAAGTAGTCCGATCGGGCTCATAGGCGTTATATTCGAGTCCCGCCCCGATGTTGTTCCACAGGTGATGTCACTCTGTCTTAAAAGCGGGAATGCCACCATATTCAAGGGTGGCAGCGAGGCACTCAATTCCAACCGCGTGATATTCGACCTATTAAAAGAAGCTGCAGAATCCGTAAAAGGTATGCCTGCAGGCGCATTCCAGCTCATGGAAACAAGAGAGGAAGTAAACGATATCCTGAACATGGATGCATATATCGACCTGCTCATCCCCAGAGGATCCAATGCCTTTGTAAAATACATGCAGGACAATACCAAAATACCTGTCCTCGGTCATGCGGATGGTATATGCCATGTATATGTTGATGAAGATGCAGACCTTACAAAAGCATATGATGTCTGTTTTGATTCCAAGGTCCAGTATCCCGCAGTATGTAATGCAATGGAGACCCTGCTTGTCCATGAGAAGGTAGCTGAGAAGTTCCTCCCAACAATGGCGAAAAGGTTTGATGAAGCAGGCGTGGAAATGCGCTGTGACGAGCAGTCCTATTCGATCCTTGAAATGATCGATTTCCTGAAGAGTATTCTCAGGGCAACTGAGGAGGACTGGAGTACGGAGTATAATGACCTGATACTTTCCATTAAGATCGTGGAGTCCATGGAAGAGGCCATCGAGCACATCAATACCTACGGCTCACATCACACAGATGCAATCATCACGGAAAACAAATTCAAGAAGAAGGATTTCACAGACCTAGTGGACTCATCCAGCGTTATGATCAATGCATCCACAAGATTTGCAGACGGCTTCAGGTATGGAAAAGGTGCTGAGGTCGGCATCAGTACCAATAAGATTCATGCCAGGGGACCTGTTGGCATGGAAGGTCTGCTTATCTATAAGTATGTACTTGTGGGTGATGGTGACAGGGTTGCAGATTACGCAGGACCCGAGGCCCGTAAGTTCACCCACAGGAAGATCAACAGGAAGGCCTCGGACGTACTTGACACATCACCGGAATAAACACGCTATCAGGAACAATTTCAGAACAGAGGCATATCTTTGATCGACCGGAAGGATATCTTCGACGATATCGATAAAATAGTAATTAAGATCGGTACCTCTTCCATCAATACCGAGGAGGGAAAGCTGAATCACCCTTTCATGGACAATATCGCTTCCCAGGTTGCCGCCCTGCATGAGATGGGGAAGAAAGTTATCCTTGTTAGCTCCGGTGCCATAGGAATCGGCATCGATATGCTCAGCTTTGAGAAAAGACCCCGGGAAATTCCGGTAAGACAGGCCTGTGCAGCAGTGGGACAGAGCGTACTGATGCAGGAATGGAGCAATTCTTTCTCCAGACATAACCTCAAGGTCGCACAGATCCTTATTACATACGAATCATTTTCCAGCAGACTCACATACCTGAACCTGAGAAACAGCATATCAACACTGCTCAGCTATGGTGTGATTCCTATAATCAACGAGAACGACCCGATCTGTGTCAATGAGATCGAGGCTACCTTCGGTGACAACGATAAGCTCTCTGCCATGGTGGCAAGCAAGATCGAAGGCGACCTTCTGATAATACTTTCAGATATCGATGGCCTCTATGACAAGAACCCAAAACGCAACCATGATGCAAATTTCATAAGTGTTATAGAGGAGATCACACCCGAAGTTGAAAGCTATGGAGGCAGTCCGACCAGTATGAAAGGGGTCGGAGGAATGAGAACAAAGATCGAAGCTGCCAAGATCTGCCATATGTCCGGCTGCAACATGGTAATAGCAAACAGCAACGTGGAAAACGTTGTCAGAAAGGTCCTGGATGCAGAGGAGATAGGCACTCTGTTCGTTGCCAACGAGGAAATCCATAAGAACAGGATAAGATGGATACTGCTTTCAAAAACATGCGGATCGGTTGAAGTGGACACCGGCGCAAGGGATGCCATTCTTAACAGCATGAGCCTGCTGCCCTCAGGAATCGTTAATGTGGAAGGTGTTTTTGACAGGGGAGATATCATAGAGATAAAATGTGAAGGAGAGACCTTTGCCAAGGGAATCACAGACTATACTTCAGGGGAGCTGGAAAAGATAAAGGGCAAGCACACCAACATGATAGCCGACATTCTTGGTTATAAGAATTACAACCATGTTGTGAAAAAAGAGAATATCGGGCTTTTTAATGGGGAAAATGGACAGGAAAAACTCCAGTCCTGATTTTATGATGTTTATAGCCATCGACCAGACCCTGTCTTAAATTTATCCACATAAAATCTGATATCTGAAAAGACATTATCACT
>JAALLO010000019.1_pt1 | contig 53476 bp, 56 predicted proteins | sample 7245941 | NCBI WGS metagenome assembly JAALLO01 (sample SAMN13049198, study PRJNA578106) | oil field metagenome | isolation source: filtered produced water from oil reservoir A2 | place: USA:offshore Texas | collected 2016 | reverse complement strand
GTTAAAATAAGACCATAGTGGGATGGAAATTAACTTGACATGTCAAGCTTTTCTTCGTCATAAACCGTTAAAATAAGACCATAGTGGGATGGAAATCCTGTATCTTGCAACAGGACAGGGACACAAAAGGAGTTAAAATCAGACCATCAAATTCCGAAGGAATTTGAGTAGTAAATTAGATAAAATGCTTCGCATTGAATAAAATCACTTCGTGATTTTATAGCTCTTCCCGTTAAGGGTTTTGAAAATCTATGATTTTCATAACGCTCACTTCGTGAGCTCCGATTTTATTATTCGCTCACTTCGTAATCGAAACCGTTAGGTTTTTTACTAGTTCTTTTTTAATTTAAAGTATCAACATTACAAGGGTTATTAATATAATTTTTATAATAATCGATATAGTATAATTAATCATGGCTAATTTTAGACCGAATTTACCAAATAATGCAACATAGGTCCCTATGGAGTGTTTTAAATATATCATAGTCACCCCAATTATATTTCCAATTAACAGTGTTAATAATGCCTGTTTTTCATTTAACACTCCATTTTTTATTAATATATCCACAGTAGCATATCCTGCGGAGAAATGGGCAAAATTTGCAACTAAAACCATTACTGCTTCTCCCGGTAAATTTAGTATGCCAAATTTTTTTATTTTTTAAAACCTTCAACGAGATAATAATGGGAGTTTCCCCATGCTAATCTATATAATAACGGCAAATTCTTCTTCTGGATTTCTTTAATCCAACTTAAATCATTAACCTTTATTTCATCCAAATTTGCATTTTTAAATAGTTTAACTATATTTTCAGCATCCGTTCCTCCATTGAATGGCAGCATTTTAGCCACTTCTTCTTTATAACCTATGTTTTGGAAGGGATTTCTTTTTTCATGGATTGCTACTGCCAAATATCTAAAAATAGTCCTTAATGACTCATTAAGGGAATTTTTACGCCATTTTCCATCCATGGCAACAACCTTTCCACCATTTTTTATAACTCTTCCCCACTCCATAATTGCCTTATCTGGATTTGGGAGTGTCCATAACAGGTGCCTATTAACAACAGCATCAAAAGAGTCATCATCAAAAGATAGATTTTCAGCATCCCCTATCATAAACTCAATATCCAATCCTAAATCATCTGCTTTCTTTCTCGCTTTACTGAGCATTCCCTCAGATAAATCAATACCGACAACTTCATGCCCTAATTCAGCTAAAATCAAGGATAAAAAACCTGTTCCACATCCGACATCAAGGATTTTCATTTTCCCTTTAAAAGTTTCAGATAAAACAGTTCTCCAAATATCTACAAAACCAGAATGACCGGGAGAATTATCATAGGAATCACTTCTAAAATCCCAGTATGTTTTAACTTCTTCCTTTACATTATTCACCATATTATCACAATTTATATTATTTGTTATTATGATATTTAGACTTAATAATATTCAATATTTATATTTTATGGGTGTATATTATTAACAAATTAAAACCTGACAAAAACAAAGGTCTCGACGAATCAGAAAAATTCATAATAAATCAAAAAATTGTAAAGAAAAGAAAATGAAATTCTATTTTAATGCAAGGACGATTTAATATAGTCAACAACTTCTTCAATTTTAATTCTCTTTTGCTCTCTTGAGTTTCTTTCTCTGAGCGTTACTGTATTGTCCTTCAGTGTGTCGCCATCAACGGTTATACAGAATGGTGTACCTATCTCATCCATTCTCATGTACCTTCTTCCTATAGCTCCGCTGTCATCATATTCAGCAATAATGCCGTTGTTTCTTAACATGTCCTTTATCTCTTTTGCAATCTCTGGCATACCTTGTTTATTTACCAGTGGAAAGACACCAACTTTTATAGGAGCTACGTGTGGTTTTAAATCTAGGTAGGTTCTATCTTCCTCTTCCTTAAATGAATGTTCAATTAAACAGTATGTTATCCTGTCTATACCATGGGATGGTTCTATAACGTGGGGCAATACTTTTTCCCCGCTTATTTTCTTTTTAACTTTGTTTATTTTTAAATAGTCGTTTAAAATTTCAAATTCTTTTTCACCTACTTTTAAAATATATTTTCCATCTTTATTTAATGAATTTACAAGTTCTTCCATTTCATCGTTTTCCATGTTTTTTAGGGCTTCTTCAATCAATTTTGCATCTTTTTTAAATATCCTACCAACAACTTTGTAGTTTAATTCAACTTCATAAACTTCAACTTCTTTTGGTTCGTCAAACTCTACAAATACTCTTAAATCAACACCGCTGTGGTTCATATGTGCCTTTAGATCGTAATCGGTTCTATCTGCAATTCCTATACACTCAATCCAACCAAATCTTTCTGTATATATTTCAGCATCCCAACAATCTATGGCATAGTGGGCCATTTCATTTGGTAGGTGCTGTCTAAACCTCAATTTTTTCTCGTCAATACCAATATCCAATAAAAACTTCTTAGCTACTGCTATGAAGTATGCTATTGTTTCATGTCTTATTATTCCCTTTTCAACAGCTTCTTTTAGTGTCATTTGAACTACTTTTTCTTCTGGTTTTAAGTTTTCATCCATCTGGGTTTTAGCAGGTAAAAGTGGGATTACTTCATTTTCTACGTACTTGAATTTTTCACAGTCCTTTATATTTGGATGAACAAAGTACTCTCCTTCTGCCTGGGTGAATTCCCTCAATCTGATAACTCCCTGCCTAGGTGAAATTTCGTTTCTATATGCCTTACCAATCTGGGCAACTCCAAATGGTAATTTGTTTCTAAAGAACTGGGATATTCTTCTAAACTGTATGAATATTCCTTGAGCTGTTTCAGGTCTCATGTATCCTGTTCTCTTTCCACCAGGACCTATTGATGTAACAAACATTAAATTATACTCTTTAACCTTGTCAAATTCTCCACCACATTTTGGACATTTAATCTCGTGTTCTTTTATTAACTCATCGAGCTCATGTAGTGTTTTTCCTTCTGTATCAATATCTACTTTTTCTTCTATTATGTGGTCTGCCCTAAAAGCTTCCAAACACTCTTTACATTCAATCATCGGATCTGTAAAGTTATCCACGTGTCCTGAAGCCTTTAATACTTCATACGGTGTTACAGTTGGACTGTCTATTTCGTAAAACTCTTCTTTAACAATATAGTGCTTTCTCCAGGTTTCAATAACGTTATTTTTTAATATTGCGCCTAAAGGACCATAATCAACAAAACCTGCGATACCACCATATACCTCAAAGGAGCTCCATAGATAACCTCTTCTCTTTGCCAAATCTATGATTTTATCGTATTTATCTTCGCTCATCTAATCACCGTTGAATATAATTTTAAACACATAATCTTCCATTACCTTATTTAAAGTAGTTAAAAAAGGATTGCATATATAATTTACTGAATATGAATTATGAATAAAAATAGATTATAAAAAGATATTTAATACTTCCAATATGTTTTATACGACAAATTCAATTTATAATATTGTTTTATTATTGATTATTGGGGTGCATATATGGGTAATATTAAATTTATGGGGGATTTAATAAAATCTTCATATTGGGGCTTATTGATTTTAATTGGTGCATTTATTCTTGATATTTTTGTAGATTATAATTATACTATTGGGATAATAAATAACATAATACGTTATAATCTTTTAGATTATGGATTAAATGAGTTAAATGATGGCTTAATAGATGTTGCCATAGCTATTTTTACTGTAAGTGGCATCTTTATTTCAATTACTACATTGATAATACAACATATTTCTGATAAACGGGGAACCGTAATAATGAAATTATTTCTTGAAGATGAAGTATTTTTAAAATTTTTAGCAGTAATTCTATATTTATCTATTATATTATTGCTTAGTGCCATTATGAAAGTATTTAATGTATATTTAGTTTTAGTTGTAATTTTCGGTATTTTACTAAGCGTATGTACTTTTCTTTCATATATTAAAAAAGTTTGTGAAATTGTTAATCCCTCAGAATCAATCTGCTATGTATTAGAAAAATTATCAAAAGAAGAACTTTCCAAAGATAATTGGAAAAATAAAATAATTAGAAAAATAAAAAACCTAACATATATGGAGAAATTAAAAAATTTATTGAAAAAAGAAATTAAAACTAATAATAACGGGAATAATGGCACTAATGGAAAGTCTAAGGATAAAAAGAAAATAGAAAAACCCGTGGAATATAATTCTTTATTCAGAGTATATAAAATAATAAAAAACCAATTAGAATCCGGTGATTTAGATACTGCGGAAAAGTGCATATCTTCATTAGGGGGATATTATGAGAAATTATTTAAAAAGTATGGTAATAATCCAAAGAATCAGGGGTATTTTATAGATTATACTTTTGTTATAAGGCGTATAATAAATGAATATACCAGTATATTAAATAAAAAAGAGTCAAAAGACCCATTATGGCATAAGGTTTATGAATCATCAATAGACGCATTATATAAAATTGCAGAAGTGAAAATAAATAATAACAACGACATTGATTTGGAACTGGAAATAATAGAAACAATTTATGAAAACGGTATGTCATTAAATGCTAAGAATGATGAAATTAAAAGATTTAAAATAATATTTACAGATAAAATAATCGAAACCATAGGAAAACTTTTTGAAAAATATACCATATCATTGTACACCTCAAACCACGATGTTTTTAAGACGATTTCATTTAAAATAATTTTCGAATATGAACGGTCTAAGGATAGTTGTTATTTATGGTTATTAGAAGAATTTCTTAAAAAAATATATAATCCATATGGAGAATATGGAACAGTAAAAAGAGCCATAAGAGACAATAGCTATCAGTTTATATTAATGAATATCAATGAATTAAAAGAAAAAATTGAAAGTTTAGATAAACCTTCATATACTCCAATACCTAAAACTTCAAATTCAGATGATAAATACTTCATACAACCGCCTGAAATTGATAAAATTAATGATGAAATAAATAATATCTATAAAGTTATGTTGAAAGAATCATATACTTTAAATAAATATGATTGTTTTTTCTATGTCATAGATAAATTAAAGGAAATCAATAAACGCTATTTATTGGATTTAATAAATAAATTTTATATTCCGATTACTGATACAGAAAAAACAGATACGGGAATAAAAACAAATACTACTTTTAAAATCTCAGATGATGTGGATAAAAAAATCATAAATATATTGTGGTTGGCATATTGTGATACTAATATTACCAATATTTTAAAATATGAGCTCCTTATGACTTCATTAATAGGTTCAATTAATCTTGGTAAATTAATAGATTTAAATGATAGGTATTCAATAGATGAAATTCAAAAAGCAAAAAATGAATTAGAAAAAGAGTTATCCGAATATGTAAATAAAAATGAAAAAGATGAAATAGAAAGAGTTAAAGAAAATTTAAATAACATAATAAACAAACTGAAAGAAATTAAAAAATAAATAACTTAATTTTACCACAACACAGTATTATTTTTATCGATTCTATCGAGTAGATATATCATTAAAGATGATGCTATTAAATCTGCAGTGGTTCCTGGATTTAACTTATTTCCCTCTTTGGATAAAAATTTATCGAACTCGATTACCTTTTCCTGGTTAAAGTTTTCCAGAACTTCTTTAGCCATTTCTGAGACCATTTTTGAATTTTCAATTCCTTTTTTCCTAGAAATCAGTGTATCCGGATATTCGGAGAGTATTTTTAAAAATGTCTTTGTTATTGACAAATTTATGTTTTCAAACTCTTCGTAGTATTCTTTTAATAAATTGTAGCCTTTAAAGGATATTTGAAAATTATCGGTCCATTCCTTTGATATATTGTCCCATTCGGAAGATATCTTGAAAACATCGTAGAGTGTTAAATTCTTTTCAATTAATTCTTTTTTAGCATCTTCTGACGATACATCAGGACCTTCTTCTGGAGTGTTTAATCCACCAGCCATGGCTATGTTAATGGCATCATACACATTAATGGCGTCTTCTGTTGTGGTATTTGATACAATTTCCTTTAGTTCTTTCTTTAATTTATCTTCATTAAACTTCTCAAGCTTTCCAGATGCCATTGCAATAGGCATATGTAACATTACTATTCCAAGGTTTGCATTTGTTGGGGACCATTTTTTAGACTCTATGACCCCTTTTTTTATGTAGTATCCTGAATTTTTGCTATCCTTGGAAGCTTCATAAACAATATTTCCAAAACCTATTCCTGAGGCTATAAAGTGGTGGTACATTATATCTTTATAATCTCTGTTTCTGTGCACATTTCCAGGTTTAAAACTGCTCACTTCAAGACAGCAAGCAATTTGTGATGCTTTCATAATGTCGAATGAATCCATAATCTCACTTCCCGTTTAGGGTATTGAAAGTCTTTGATTTTCATAATGTTATTTTTTTAAGTTCTCTAAATGTTTTTTAAATTCCTCAAAAGCTCTTTTTCTATGTGATATTTCACTTTTTTCTTCGGCAGTCATTTCTGCAAAAGTTCTATCTTCCCCTTCAGGAATAAATATACTGTCATAGGCGAATCCAAATCCTTTACTTCTAATTTCCTCTGAGACTTTTCCCCTTACAATTCCCTTAAATAATTTAACTCCATTTTCATCGCAGTATCCAATAACAGTTTTAAAATAGGCATTTCTGTTTTCCTTACCTTCGAGAAGTTTTAAAATTCCTTCATTTCCTATGGTTTCTTGAACATATTTTGAATATGTACCTGGGAATCCATTGAGCTCTTCAACAAAAAAACCACTATCTTCAACTATTATCGGTTTTCCCACTGGATTTGAAAATCTATGATTTTCATAATTTATTTTCTCATAAACATATTTAGCTCCGAATTCTGAAACCTCTTCAAGTGTTCCTTGAATTTCTGGATAAGGGCATTTTATCTGCTCGATATTTATGCCATCTAAGTCTTTTAAAATGATATTGGCCTCTTTGATCTTGTTGGGGTTGCCTGTTGCAAAATAAATTGTTATATTTTCCATAAAATCACCTGAACGTAGTGAAGGTGAGCTATATCCACTGTAGCGAAGCTACAGGGAAGTTGAATAATCATAGATTATTCAACTAAATCCCGCAGGGATTTGTTCAATCACCTGAGTAACTCACATATATTCTAATAATAATTATGCAGTAGTAGTGAATAAGAATAATAGAATAAAAATAGTTATCTAAATACTTTAAATTGTTCCCCTATTTTAATATCCTCATCGAGTTAAAAACTGCAAGTAGTGCAACTCCAACATCTGCAAATATGGCCTCCCACATTGTGACCTGTCCAAGAGCTCCGAGTAGTACAAATGACAGTTTAACGATTAAACTTAAGATTATGTTTTCCATAACTATATTCTGTACCTTCTTTGATATTTTAATTCCTAAAGGTAGCTTCGAAGGTTTATCGTCCATTATAACTATATCTGCTGTTTCTATGGCAACGTCACTTCCCAGAGCTCCCATTGCAACACCTAAATCTGACCTTGCAATAACTGGGGCATCGTTTATTCCGTCTCCAACGAAAACAACGGTACCATTTTCTTTCTCTGCCCCAAGCTTTTCGATAATATTTACCTTATCCTCAGGTAGCAGTTCAGCGTAAAACTCATCTAAGCCGATTTTTTTTGCTATCTCTTCTGCAACATCCTTGCTGTCACCGGTAAGCATTACAATCTTTTTAACTCCAAGTTTTCTGAGCTCCTGTATGGTTTCTAAAGCATCTTTTTTTATCTCGTCGGATATTATTACGTAACCTGCATACTCTCCATCAACAACCACATGGACAACCGTACCTTTTACATGACAGGTGTCATGTTTGATGTTAAATTTATGCAAAAGCCTATCGTTTCCAACCATTATTTCTTTTCCATTAATTTTGGCTCTAACTCCATACCCTGGTATTTCCTCATGTTCTTTAATCTCGTTTTCATTAATTTCTTTTCCATAAGCCTCTTTTATTGCATTTGCTATTGGATGACTTGAATGAGCTTCAGCCAATGCCATAAACTTTAAGATTTCATCTTTGTTAAAGCTGTTCTTTGCGACTATCTGTACCGTTTTAAATACTCCTTTTGTTAAAGTCCCTGTTTTATCAAATGCCACAATTCTAGCTTTGCTTAGTGCATCGAGAAAGTTTGAACCTTTGACGAGTATTCCCTCTTTGGCAGACTTTCCAATTCCTCCGAAGTAGCCTAAAGGAATTGAAAGCACCAATGCACATGGACAGGATATAACCAATAGTACCAATGCCCTATATACCCAATTGGATAAAGGTTCTCCAAAAACCAGGGGTGGGATTGTGGCTATGAGTACTGCTAAACCTATGACTATTGGAGTATAGTATCTGGAAAATCTGGTAATAAAACGCTCTGTTTTTGCTTTTCTTGCACTTGCGTTCTCAACTAGTTCAAAGATTCTTGAAATTGTCGATTCTTTGAGCTCCTTTGTAACCTTAACTGTTAAAAGACCATTTAAGTTTAATATTCCTGATAGGAGCTCATCTCCTTCTTTGACTACCCTAGGTATACTTTCACCAGTTAGTGCTGAAGAGTCAACAGTTGATGAACCTTCAATCACCAATCCGTCCAATGGTACCCGTTCTCCAGGTTTTACTAAGATTAGATCACCAACTTTAACATCCTCAGGTTTAACTTTAATTGTCTTATCTCCAATCTTTAAGTTTGCGTAGTCTGCCTTTAATGCTAACAACCCTTTAATTGATTTTCTAGAACGATTTATTGATAAGTTCTGGAAGAACTCACCCACCATATAGAAGAGCATAACACCTACGGCTTCAGGATATTCTCCAATAGCAAAGGCTCCTAAAGTGGCTATTGTCATAAGAAAGTTCTCATCAAAGACATTTCCGTGGATGGAGTTTACAACAGCGTTCCTTAGAACTTTCCACCCTACTAACATATAGCCTACGACAAATATTCCAAATACAAAAATATTGTCGTAGTTGTAGTAGTACCTAAGTAGTACCCCAATTACAAAAAGAATTAACGATGGAACTATGAAGTAAAGCATTTTCTTTGGATCTTCACCGTGATCATGGCAGTCATGGTGATGTTCTTCTTTTTCTATTACTTCAACCCCTGAATCAACTTTCTTCACTATATTTTTGGCTTTTTCTATATCCCCTTCAATGGTGAGCTCACCGGTAGCGAAGTTAACTGATGCAGACTCAAACCCCTCTTTTTTTAAGGCATTTTCAATCTTATATGCACAGTTTGCACAATCTAAACCTTTCAATTTAAGTTTTTTTGACATTTTACTCACCTAAATGTTCTAGTGCAACTTTTAAGATCTCCTTAAGGTGTTCATCCTCCAAACGATAGAATACATTTTTTCCATCCCTTCTATAATTGACAATTTTTCTGTCCTTCAAAACCCTGGGCTGATGTGAAATTGCCGAAACCGAGAGTCCGGTAATATCCGATAGGTCACAGGTGCAAAGTTCCTCTTCTTTAAGGGCAAGTAAAATTTTAAGTCTTGTTGGATCCCCAAATGCATCAAAGAAGTTTGAAAGTTCTTTAATTGTGTCGTTTTCTGGAAGATTTTTATTTACTTTTTTTATTTTTTCCCTATGTTCTTTGTAAACTTCACAAATATAAGACATTATATCACCAGTTCAATTGAACATTTGTTCAAATGTTATTTATAATTATTGTATATTTTTAACATGCAAATAAAGTATAAAAATAATCACACACTACACTCGAAAATTCGAATATTGATAACAATTAAAATTATGTAATGTGTTAAATAGTATTGAATAGTACCTGTTAGATATTGAATAGCTGTCTCCCGACATTAACACTGATCCTTCATTCTAAGCATACGCCACGTCAGGTAGCTAACCCATGTCGAGAGTGTAATAAAATTGTACCTCCAATTTCGAACCCTCTATCACAGCAAGGTAATCCACAGGCTTCATGTAGGTCGGTTTATTGGAGGCGTATATAGTTATATTACATTACCTATTTATATTTATATCTTATTTTATTATTTAACCGTGTTATTGATATTAACCATAATAAGACAAACGTAAAATATCAAAATAAATGTAAAAATAGTTGGTGATAGGATGTTGTATGTTGTAGGCCATAAAAACCCAGATACAGATAGTGTTTGTTCAGCAATAGTTTTAGCTCACTTTTTAGATGGTTACCCAGCAAGACAGGGGGACTTAAACCCTGAAACTGAATTTGTATTAAAGAAGTTCGGATTAATGGAGCCTGAATTAATAACCTCTGCAGAAGGAAAGGATATTTTTTTAGTAGATCATGCTGAAAAAACCCAAGCTTTGGATGACTTAGACAATGGAAAATTAATTGGAATAATTGACCACCACAAAATAAATATTTCCACATCCGAACCTATACTGTACTTGGCAAAACCTGTTGGGTGTACGGCAACAATTATTGCAGAACTTTACTTTAAAGGAATTATGGATTACATCGGTGGAAAAAACAAAGAATTAAAACCTGATTTAGCAGGATTGTTACTTTCAGCAATTTTATCCGATACTGTACTCTTTAAGTCAGTTACTACAACAGAGCTCGATAAGGAAATGGCCCAAAAATTAGCAGAAATTGCAGGAATCGACAACATAGAAGAATATGGAATGGAAATGCTTAAGGCAAAATCCACTGTAGGAAAAATGAAACCTGAAGAAATAGTTTCAATAGATTACAAAGATTTCGATTTAAATGGAAACAAGGTAGGAATTGGGCAGGTTGAAGTTATTGATACAGCTGAAGTAGAAAATAAAAAAGATGACATATACAAAGTCATAGAAGAAAAATTAAAGAACGAAGGTTATGATCTCATACTCTTCTTAATAACTGATATAATGAAGGAAGGCAGTGAAGTTTTAGTTGCAGGTAACAAAGAAGCATTTGAAAATGCATTTAATGTAAAGCTTGAAGGAAATAGTGTATTCTTAGACGGAGTAATGTCAAGAAAAAAACAGGTAGTTCCGCCTCTTGAAACATACTACAATCAATAGGTATTTTAAATAAAATAACATACTCTTTTTTATTTTATTGATTTAATGAATATTACGATCATTTACGAAATAACGACATTAAACTATATATTATAAAATTTTTATAAATAAGAACAATGCCTAAAAGATTTTTTAAAAGTTATATATCCTAATTTATTTAAAGTTAAATAGCAATTGGTAATAAACACACCATATCTGGGGATGAGCTCTATGCACTACTCAATAATAAAACCGATTTTAAAAGAAGAGAAAATATTAATCGATAAAGGATCCTTAAAAACAAAAAGAAAGTTTGCTTTTTTATTGGAAAAGGGGGATAAAATATTGGTTGACGATACTTTTTATGCAAATGATGAAGTTGATATTGTTTTAGATTATTCAACAACCGATAGTAAGAGACCAAAGGAAACTATTACAATATATACAATTAATGATATATCAAGGGAATAATGATATGCAACAATATCAATGATACTGAATTATGTGAAAAAATAACAAATAATAGGTGTTTTATATGGATTTAGATGGAAAGGTTGCCATATTGCATACTGTAGGTGGTTCGATATGCGGATTACTTACAAACTATGTTTACCTGTCTGGATTAGGATTTTTTAGTGGTTTAGCTGCCTTGTTATTTATGATATTTAGCTTGTTAATAACTGGACACATAACTGCACTTATATTTGGTAGAGATAGTATGGATGGAAAACAATGGCTTGGAAGTGGTGTAGTTCCATTTTTCTTTACTTGGGTTGTTTTCTGGGTTTTAAAGTACAATGGGGCTTTTTAACCTTTTAAAAGAGCTTTTGATAGGAGAGAGTGTTTATATTTATTAATTAAAAAGGAGGTATAATATGAATTCAAAAGCATTATTCGATGAGGCAAAAAAATACTTAGTTGGTGGTGTAAACAGTCCTGTTAGGTATTTTAAACCTTATCCATTTTTTGTTGAAAAAGCTAAGGACAGTTATATTTACGATGTAGATGGGAATAAATACATAGATTACTGCCTTGCCTATGGTCCAATGGTTCTTGGTCATGCAAACGAGAATATATCAAATGCAGTAAAAGAACAACTTGAATTGGGAACTGCCTACGGAGCTCCAACAGAGAAGGAGATAACTTTAGCCAAAGAAGTTATAAAGAGAATCCCATGTGCTGAGATGGTTAGATTTGTAAATTCTGGAACTGAAGCTACCATGAGCGCTATAAGGCTTGCAAGGGGGGTTACAGGCAAAAAGAAAATAATAAAATTTGATGGTGCATACCACGGTGCCCATGACTACGTACTTGTAAAAAGTGGAAGCGGAGCTCTAACACATGGAACCCCTAATTCACCAGGTATACCTGAAGAAACAACTAAAAATACAATACTGGTTCCATTTAATGACGAAGATGCAATAAAAAAAGCCATAGCAGAAAACAAAGATGAAATAGCCTGTTTAATTGTGGAGCCAGTAATGGGCAATGTTGGCTGTATTTTACCTAAAGACGATTATTTGAAATTTTTAAGAGAAATAACTGAAGAAAACGATATAGTATTAATATTTGACGAAGTTATAACTGGTTTTAGACTTTCAAAAGGTGGTGCTCAAGAATACTTTGGTGTAACTCCTGATTTAGCTACCCTTGGTAAAATATTGGGGGGCGGATTCCCAATAGGAGCTATAGTTGGTAAGAAGGAGCTTATGGAAAACTTTTCACCTGCTGGACCAGTATATCAGGCAGGAACATTTAACGGAAATCCAATATCAATAACCGCAGGGCTTGAAACTCTTAAAAACCTTGATGACAGCTTCTATAAAGAAAATTCAAAAAAAGCCAAAGTAATAGCTGATTTCCTAAGGGAAACTGCTGAAAAGTTCAATATTCCTGCAAAAGTTTACAACATATCTTCAATGTTCCAGATATACTTCAATGAGAACGAAGTTTTAGATTATGAAATTGCAAAAAAGAGCGATACAGAAAGATTTATGAAGTACTTCTATGGACTACTTGAGAATGGAGTGTTTATACCACCTTCACAGTTCGAATGCTGCTTTACATCAATAAAACACAGCGATGAAGATATAAATAATACGTTAAATGCTATAGAAGAGAGCTTTAAAAAATTATAAGTTAAAATTATCTTTTTTTATTTTATCTTATTTTTATTAGATTTTAAATAATCTCGGTTTTTTCCAGTATTTCTCGTGCCTGTTCTTTTGTTAGTCCGTTTCTCAATATAGTATGTCTATCCCTTATTTTATGGGCAATAGATAGAGCTTCTATTAAAATATCTTCATCAATTCCAAGACCTTTTTTATCAATCGGAGCTCCAACTTTTTCAAGGGAATTTTTTATCTTTTCCATGGTTTCAAACTTCAACATGTCTTCCTGATTATGCAAATATGAAACTGCAATTGTTCCAATACCACACTGTTCTCCATGCAGGGAATTCGTTTTTAAATCATATTCTTTCTTTAGATGGTCTAAGGCATGAGAAAATAGGTGTTCACTTCCAGAAGCTGGTCTAGAGGAATGAGCTATTGATATGGTTATTCCACTGGCTATCAATGCCTTAACTAACTTTTTTGGGTACTCGTCAAGATTTGAGTTTAGGACGTAGTCTATTAGCTCCATTGCAATTGTTTTTGAGAATATCCCTGAACTATCGCTGTATTTTTCTCCAGTTTCCTTATGGGCCAGTTTCCAATCTAAAACTGCCGTAATGTTGGATACAATATCTCCCATCCCTGCACTTAGGAGTTTTTTAGGAGATTTTTTTATGATATCTACATCTGCAATTATGGCGATTGGACTCTCTGCCATAAACGAAGGCTGTTTTATGGAGACAATTGGGGATGCAATACCATCGTTTGATGCAGTAGTTGGAACGCTTATAAATGGTTTTTCTATGTGGTAGGAGATAAATTTTCCAATATCAAGTGATTTTCCCCCACCTATTCCTATTATAGAATCGTATTCTTTGGCGTTTTTTACAATAGAGTCCAGATCGTTAAGATCTATTTCATCGTAGTATAGGTATTCAAAACCTATATTGTATTTTTTGGTTTTTTTTCCAGTTATTACAAGTGGTTTTTTTAGATTAAGTTTGGAAAGTATTGTGAAGATTTTATCTGTCGCCTTCTCTTCAATTAGTACGTATCTTGGAATTACTATCATTTTTTCACTTAGTTGTAAATTTAAATGATATACTCTGTTGGATCTTCAATTTCTGCATTTTGGAATGCCCTTTTTCTTCTCATACAGCTTTCACATGATCCACAGTGTAAGAAATCTTTTCCATTGTCTTTATAGCAAGAATAACTGTATTTTAGGATTTCCAGTTTCAATTCATCTTCGAGTTTTTTTCCAAGCTTAACTATTTCAGTTTTATCGTAGTCATAAAGCGGAGCTTCCATTTTAACCTTATTCAAAGTTCCGTACTCTAAGCTTTTATTAAATATATCTATGAATTCTTTAGTATTGTCTGGAAATGTTACTCCTTCTTCTTTGTTTAATCCTGTAAAGATTTTTTTAGCTCCAACAGATTCTGCAAACCCTGAGGCAATCGAAAACATAATCATATTTCTTGCAGGAACCCATACGGCCTTCATGGTTTCAACAGTTTTTTCACTATCATCCAAGTCTTCAAAACTTAGTTCTGGGATATTTCCAGTGGTTAGTCCGCTTTTACTGAATTCCTTCACAAACGATAACTCAATAACCTTATGTTCTGCACTTAAAACTTCAGAAATTTTTTTTGCAGAATTTATTTCTTTTTCCACGGCCTGCTGTCCGTAGTTGAATGTAATCGTGTATAGTTCATAACCTTTACTTTTAGCCACTAAAGCAGCGACAGTTGAATCCAATCCCCCACTTAAAACACAAACCGCTTTCATAAAAACACCTTTAATTTTTCCATTTGTATTTCTATTCCTAATTATGTATATTTAAATATATATTAAAGTTTTTTACTATTGAATAATTTAAAGAAGAGAGGTTTAAAATATTTAACTGCCGAAAATAGAAGTACACGATATAAATTGACGTAAGTAAAAACTTCAAAACTAAAAAATAAACTAAAAATATTAGATTCTAGGTATGTTACTCCTTCTATCTACTAACTCACGTTGTTTTGCTTTGTTCCAGTTTGAAACATTTTGAAGATAACCTGTTATTCTGCTAAATCTTTCTACATTTTCACTTCCACAGCTTATACATTTGTCTCTTAATCCGCTCATTCCCATATTGCAGTTTTCACAGATACTTAAATTCTTTGTGTAGGTCCAGAAACCGATATTTGTTTTTGTTATCTTTTTAGTAATATCCATTAATACTTCAGGATTAGCGTAGGCTTCTGTATTCCAGAAGTGCCCAATATGCCCACCATTACATAGTGGGTGGAATTTTTCTTCAACTTTTATTTTGTCTCCTAAGGATACTGGCGCATTAACTCTAACGTGTGAAGAGTTGGTGTAATATAAACTTCCAATATCGTTTAAATCCCCATTTATAACTGAGCGTGTTTCTTCCTTGTAGTATTTGTAATCCAATCTAGCAAATCTTCCTGCAGTACTTTCTGCAGGAGTTTGAGTGACAGTCCATCTTAAACCAGTCTCTTTTTTCAAATCATCTGCATATTTTCTTATGAATTCTATAACCTTCTCTCCAAATTCTAAAGCATCTTTTGAGGCGTGCAATTCTTCGCCAAGGTGGTATTTAAGTAGTTCATTCAACCCTACAAATCCAAATGTCTTAGTTGTATTGTCAAATCTATAGTATTGGTCTTCACCGAATTTTTGAGTTAGGAATGGTAATACCCTATCTTTATGTAGTCTTTCAAGTGTAATCTCGTGTTTGATGGTTAAAGCCTGCCTTATAACATCCAATTTCTCCCCTAGGATCTCAAATAATTTATCATCGTCACCATTAGCTTCATAAGCTATTCTTGGAAGGTTGAGGGTGTACCATTGCATGTTCCCTGTTCTTAAGGTGCCTTCTTCAGGGTTTTTCCAATCTCCACTTAACCTTGTTCTACAACCCATGGCGTTGGTGTTACCCTCTTGGTAGTCTGCCATCATATTGATGAAGTATGGGAGCCCCCATTTGGCACTTAATTCATGAATCTTGAATATCAAATCTTTGTTTTCATTTTTAAATGCGTTGTCCCTTAATTTGAATATAACGTTAGGGAACAAAAACGGTTTTCCTATTGCATCCCCTTCCATTAAAACATCAACTAATGCTTCAGCAATCATTTTGGCTTCATCTTCGTATTCCTCGTAGGTTCCAACAACTTGACCGGCTTTTATGGCAGGTTTGCCTTTTAAGTACTCAGGAATTTCTAGTTCTAAGTTTATACTACTAAATACGGTTTGACCTCCACGGGCCACGTACATTTGGTTCATTTCATAGATGAACATTTGCATTAACTGTATAACTCTTTCATAACTCAATCCTTTCACATATGGGGCCAGCCAAATGTTAAATTCATCAATACTTTGTCCACCACTCATTTCACACTGTGCAGCACTCAATACCTTAGCGGCGTGTTGTATGGCTACTTCAGCGTGTTTTGCAGGTTTTGAAACACTTGTATGTCTCCCGGTTCCATCGACTTTAAGCCCATACATAAAGAAGTTTCTTAAATCGTGCTGGCAGCATACTGGTCTTATCGCAGAGTATTCTAAATCGTGTAAGTGAATGTCCCCCCTCATGTGAGCATCTGCTATAAATCTTGGGAAAATTTCTAACAGTGCAAACTGCTTCATTGTTTCGTCAGCTACCCACTTATGAATACTTTCAGGATTGTGCATTAGGTTTGCATTCTCCCTTGTACCTTTTTTGATTAATTTAAAAATATCATAAACAGGAATCCCCAATCTAGTGTGTTTGTGTCTTAATTCTTCCAAACCGAATTCAATAAGTTTAGCGTTTACAACTTCCCTAATCATCGGAGCTGTGAGGTATTTAACGCCCAATTTTTTTATCTCTTTTTCCACTTCATCTGCTATTTTGTTAGCTGTTTTTTCATCTGCCCCGGCTTCTTGAACTAAAGCGTGAACTATCTTTTCTTTGTTAAATGGTTCAAATTCTTTTTCTGAGGTTCTTATTTTTAAACAGTTCTCGGATCTGTAGTTATTTGCATAATTTTTCCCGGTTTTTTTATCGAATTCCTTTAGTGTTTCATATACGATGTCCTTTAAATCGTCTGTTGAAATTCCCTCGTAAATCTTACTGGATATTTGGTCAACTATTGGATCTAAGTATTCATAATCAACCCCGGAGTTTAAAAGAGATTTTACAAGTTTGGTTATATTGAATTTTTCACCTCTTCCGTTTCTTTTAACTACACTAACTTTAAAATTGTCGTATTTTGTGTTAGTTGCCATTTAACCACCTTCGCAAAATAGTAATGATCTATAATCATTTTGTGAGTTATAATATATCAAAATATCGTAATAATTTCGTCGAAAAACGGACTAAATAGGATGAATTTCGTATTAACTGGAAGTATAGTTTAGTGATCTTAGTTTTTATCTATTTTAAATACTGCATACATATGTATCTATAGATATTATTGCAATTATATTCACTACCATACACGGTATTATTATACTCTGTGATATACACTAAATTTTACATTCCAACTTATATAACATTTTTTGTAATTAATTCATCTAAATTCAAATAGATAGGAATAATAAAATATAACAAAATAAAACACAAATCATCGGTGAGATAAAATGAAAATCATTGAAGAGGGTGAAACAAAATTAATGGTTCCTGAAAGTCAAACACTATCAAAGAAGGATAAGGTATTCTATAATCCTATCATGGAAGTTAATAGAGATATATCTGTTTCCGTAATTCAAAGTTTTTTAAATAATTTCCAAAGGGATGAATTTTTAATTTGCGATCCGTTGGGAGGTAGTGGTGCTAGGGGTTTAAGGTATGCAAATGAATTAAAGTTTAAGGGAGATTTAAAAGTTGTTATAGGAGATATAAATCCAAATGCAGTAAAACTGGCAAATGAAAATTTAAAATTAAATGGAAACGATAACGTTGAGATCTTTCACGAGGATGCAAATGTTCTGTTGTCGAGGAATTTTAGAGTCTTTAATGTAGTTGATCTGGATCCATTTGGTTCTCCAGCTCCATATTTGGATAGTGCCATAAGGGCCACAATTACAAAAAATGGAGTTTTGTGTATGACTGCCACAGATACGGCGGTGTTATGCGGTGCTTACAGAAAATCCTGTATTAGAAGATACAATGCTATACCTTTAAGAAAAGATAAGGAGGTGGCAGTAAGGATTTTGATAGGCTATGCTATAAGAATGGCCTCAAAGTACGATATCGGACTTAAACCTATATTTTCCCATGCAACTGACCACTATGTAAGAACTTTTTTAGTTACTGAACGAGGGGCAAATAAAGCTGATAATGCCATAGGAGAATTAGGTTATATGAAGAGTATAAATGAAGAAAAAATATTTAGAAGCTTTAATAATGGTTATGAAAAAGGATTTGGCGGTCCGCTGTATTTGGGCCCTATAAATGATCCAAATATCGTTAACGATGCGCTAAAAGTGTCCATTGAAAGAAACTATTCACAAAAGGCCATAAATGTCTTAGATTCGATTTCCAAAGAATGCGAGTTAAATCAAATAGGATGTTATGATATTCATGAAATTTGCAGTTTTATAAAGAAATTGGCACCTCCGATTTCTGAATTGATAGATAATCTAAAAGAAAAGGGTTTTAATGCAACAAGAGTACATTATAATTCAAATGGAGTTAAAACAGATGCAAAATTAATTGATGTTATTGAATCTATAGTGGAGTACAATAAACCCTAATATTCCTCCTCCAGATCCAAGGTTTCTTTTAAAAATTCTTTTAGTTTCTCTTTACCTTCCTTTGATCTCATTTCATAGATTTTTAATGGGGTTACTTTCTTATAAATTTCAGATTCTTCTACATTTAGATCCCGAGCTCTGGCCTGACATACTTTTATGGCAATATCATTTATTGAAGCATCTACATTATCTGCATAGTGCAGCAACCAAGCTTCAATTGAATCCGGCCTTGATGGGCTGTATTCCCCATGATGGTTTGCAACTATTTTGATAACTTCGATAGGGAAATCTCTTTTGTATAGCTCTGCAACCCCCAAGGTTAGATGATCTAGATGGAAATTTGGTATATGGTCGAATTTCTCCCCGTCTTCGATATAATTTTGAGGTTTCATGATATCGTGAAGCAATCCCCCTGCGATTATTAGGTCTTTATCCAAACTCAGCCCATAAACTTCGTCCAACACTTCTGCCATTTTTAGGGCCATCTCTGTAACGGCCAGTATATGCTCTATCAATCCCCCTGAATATTTGTGATGCCTTTTTACACTTGCAGGAGAATTTTCGACTTTTATCCCTGTATCATCAATGTCTTTATGGGTGGGTAGTGGATTTTTTAGAAAATCAATAACTCTTTCCCTTAAATCTTTGTTCTCTATTTTATTTGCTAACTCAATAAGTTTTTCCATTTATTCACCTTTTTAATGCAATACATAATAATAAAAATAATAAATAATCAATGAATATATATTATGTATGGTCATTAACAATAACTATGAGTTATTATATGTTGTTAAATTTATTAGGTTTAGAAATAAAAATTTTCAACTTTAGATTTTCGTAGTTTAATAGCTAAGCCTTTAAAGAGTCTTGGATGCCAAACTTATATTTTTGGGATCCAACACTTTTTTAAAAGGGTTGGATGGTGATGGAATGATAGACCTTGCGAAAGATCATTTAAAAAAAGTACTTACAATATGTGGTGCAAATAGGGACTGTGAATATTATCCATGTCATTTTGACGGTCAGTGCTGTCTGTGGTGTTATTGTCCATTTTATCCATGTGAGGATGATGAGTTAGGGGAGTGGATTCAAAGAAAAGATGGTTCTAAAGTGTGGAGCTGTATGAACTGCCATTGGATACATAAACCAGAAGTAGCCTGTGAAGTATTAAAAGAGATTCTTGAACTTACAAAGGACAAGGGATTGGATGAATCCATAGAGCTCCTTGATAATAGGGAGTTAGTATTAAAGATCAAAGAAAAAGTGAAAAATAAATAAACTATATTTTAAAACTATATTTATTAGGGGGACAACAAATAAGTGTTAAAAGTGTTAAATATTTCAAAAAAAGCTTTATAATATATTAATAAGGATGATCTTGGCAGATAACATGTTTGGTTATGACAGCATATTGGTTGGAGTGTATTTATTCAATTTGATACTTTTGGGAGTTGCCACTATAACGGATATTAAGGAGAGAATAATACCCCATTTTGTAGTTATTTTAATGTTATTGGTTAATTTACCTATTGGATATTATTATTTTGGGTTTGATGCGATTATAGCATTCTTTGCAACGTTATTGTTATGTTTGATATTAGGAGTTGGTATGGGGGGCGGCGATGTAAAGATATTCACGGCCCTTTCTCCAATTTTTGCCTATGAAACTCAATACTATGTTCCAAATGGTATTTTATTGCTCATAGGGTTAAGTGCTGCATTTGCAGCGTTTTTTCCAATGTTGAATATATTTAAAAGATACTGGAAGGAGATAGTACCTTCATCAGCTTATCTGGCTACTGTATTAAGTTTTATTATTTATTTGACCGATTTTTATCATATTAAATACGCTAAATTAATTGTATGGGCGTATGTTATAATTTCAATATTTGTGTCAAGAAAAATAAAAAACTACAAGGATATAACGAGAAAAATAGGATATGTTGCTCCGATTTATTTGTTGGGATTGTATGTTTTTGATAATGGTTATTTTATCCAGAATAATGTATTAACATCTTTTTTAATCTATGTTGGGGAGTTGATTATCCTTTCAATAGTCATATATGCCATAACAGGAGCTGAAGTCTCATCCAAGAAATCAGTTGAAGAACTTAAAGAAGGAGATATATTACGGGATATAATCACTATAAAGGATGACGGGAACGTTGTGGTGGAAAATGCAAATTTGATAAAGAGATTCAAACAAATGGTTTATGATGAATTGAGAAAATCGGACAAAACTGAGAGGATAATTTTAACGGATGGTGAGGGTTTATCCAATGAAGATATAGATCTAATAAAAAATTTATATAAAAATGGAAAGGTCCCAAAAGAACTAAACATTTTAAAGACGTATCCTTTTGTTCCATTTGTTCTTTTATCTTATATGGTGATTATTGCACTACATTTTACAATTAAATAGCGTGATATTATGTTTCATGCCCGAAGAGGTCAAATGTCTTTGGAGTTCTCAATACTTGCATTGGCAGTATTGGTACTTTCAGTATACTCCATTACTCATTTTTTAAATAATTCGTTCAGTGAAGAGGATAGGACGATTGATAAAATAGATATTGCAGCTAAAACTGCAGTTTCAATGGTTAATTCAGGATACAATGGAACGAGTGTAAGTCGTACAATATCGTATTCTGGAGTGAGCTGGAATAAAGTTGATGATGGAACTTACAATGTTACAATTTATATTCGAGGGGATGAGGCTGAAATAAATTCAGTTGAAGATTTTATAATAAATTATATTGTAGAGAGTCAAAATATCGATCCCAACAAATATGATATTAATATTATTGTCCAATAAAAATATATTTAAACTATTAACTAAATATTTAAGTTAATACATACATCCTTGTAATTTTAATTAGTGGGGTATCATAATGGCTGAGGAAGAATTTAGCAATAAGTTGAAAACTTTAAAAACCAAATCCAAAAGAACATCAAAGATTCCTCCGAAACAGTTGAAATTGGCGTTAATAGTTATCGTATTGTTTATAATAATTTTTGAGGCTTATAACCTATATTATGTATCAAAAACCAAGGAACTTCAGGAATTGGATGGTAATAAGCAGGTGGCAATAGATACCATTAATGCTCTATTTTCAAAGTACCCCCATGATACTCAAAAGGCTGTGTTTATTGGTAAAATCAAACAAAAAGACAATATAGAAGACATAAACAAGATCATTGACGAAGCAAGGGATTACATAGAGCTGAAGAAATATAAAGAGGACGCCATCAATCAGATTAAAAATAGTTATGGGATATATTACAATGAAAACACAAAAGCTCAGGAATTGGTACGTAAAATAACAATGGCAAAAACTCAGCAAGAAGTTGATGAGCTATTCAGAGAATCAAATATTGAAAATGAAGTTAGGACCATGTTAAATGAAAAACTAATGAAAATATTATCTTCTGACGATGAATACTATTATATTAAAATGGGTGATGAGAGAAGATTCATGTCAAAAGAAGATTTCGTAGAGTTCATGAAGTCCTTAAGTATATCCCAACTTAAGGAGCTCAGTGTGGAACCAGTATCCCAATTAAGTAAACTTACAATAGTAGTTTCTGCAAAACAATGTGGTAAGATTCCACTTTCAGGAGATACCATTCTAATATACAACAAGAAAGATCTTCAAGAACCTCCAGAGTATGCGATTGTTGATTCTGCCTATGTTATACTTCCATCTATAGGATATTCAGAACAAAAATCAGCTTCAAGTACTGTAAGTGATAATGGAGATACTACCTCAATTTCAAGTTCATCATCGATATCATACAGTTTGGATAATTTACCGGGAGTTTTACATGCTACCGCCGCAGATAAACTTGACTATGAAACTATAAGGGAGAAATTTGGTAGATATGGTGAGAAACTAAATAAAATTGAAGAGGATACTCAAATCTTTGATGAAAACGTTGATTATTTACTAATTATAATAGTTCCTTCAGAACAGGTTCCTAACTTAATATCACATAATTCAGAAGATCTCTATATTGTGCAATCAACAGGTGGTAGTCTATGAATTCTCCACTAGATCCAAAAAAACTTATAATTTTTACGATCTTGGCTTTAGTGATACCCTTAGGTTATTCAGAAACAACTATTGCTAGTATGGATGTGTATTGGAGTTTAACTGGGGAAATTACAAATCTATATCCCTACTCCGTATTTGTCGCAGTACCTGATAATATAACATATTCTGAAAAAACCCTTAAATCATCTCAGGATTTTTTAACTGTGAGTTTAATCGAAGGCCTTAGTTACTACGATATGATTATACCTGACAAAGAGCATATAACTACATTAAACGGAAAGGAAGGATTCTGGATTCCTCCATATACTACAACAAAAATAAAAATATATGGAAATGGGACATATTCTTTAGTTGCAGATAATGCCCAAGAGAATTTTGATGTTAGTGGTCCGGGTGTTGTAACTACCACCGGAATAATTAACCCTAGTGAGATTTTCCCAATGGCTAAAAGAAATGGGATAAAATTAGGGGATTTTAAGTTGTATGTAAGAGGAACGATAAAAAAGGAAAATACTGATGTATTGGGGATAGTGATTCCCGCACCGATGATTTTAAAGGATTACTATAGGTTCAATAAAATAATGGGAAGATATGATGCCGATATATGGATGGACTCTTATTCTAAATGGGTAGAGGACCATACATCAAAGAGAAAGTATTATGATACCGAATACAGCAACTGGCTTTTGGATAACTCTTTAATACCTACTATTGGCTATGAAATAAATACTATATCCCTAAAACCATTCGACATACCTGCAATAAGTTATACTACATCATCTTCGAAGGATGTCGAGTTTTCGTATAAAATGTACTGGAAGGAAGAAGATAAGCGACTATATTATTAAAAAATTAAAATCAAATAAATGGCTGTGGTGATATGAGAGGCCAAGTTTCACTGGAATTTACCATATTATTTTTAGCACTTTTAGTCGCAATTATTATTTCGACAATGGTGCCTGGAATATATGGCCTTGATAAATCTGTTAAGGTGTCTGCTGCAAGTTTAGCTCATGCTGCACTTTCCAATGTTAAGAACAATGTAGAAATGCTTTCTGTGGCAGATGCGGGTTCTTCAAAGACAATATATATTAAATCCCCTCCAGCGGAATGGGATATAACTGGAGAAAACATTACAGTCTCAGGAAATGGGTTTACTATACGTACAACCTGCAATATTGACATTGTTAATTCAACTACCGTTCCTTTTTCCACTAATATGAGTACCATAAAGGTTGTTTTAGAAAGACATGATACCTATATACGTATTGGATTTTACGAAACATGAAACATAAATAAACGCAATTTTCTTATTTCTTTACTTTGGTGTTGGAGCTCACAAATAATTTTTTAAGATGTGATTAATTATGTGGAAACTATTTTCCAAAGGTTACAAAAATCAAAGATTAAACAAAAACTCAAAGAGTTTTTGTAGCCCACCACTATCGTGGTGGTTTTCGAATCCAGTAGGTTACAAAAATCAAAGATTGAACAAAAACTCGAAGAGTGGTATAAAAGGGCAAGTATCTCTAGACGCCGTAATCGCTATTTTGTTTCTTTTAATTGTATTTTCTCTTATAGGTTACAATGTGCTAAATACTGCAAATAGTTTTAAGGAATCCGAGAAGGCTGAACGGGCACATGCAACAATTGATGTCTTTGAAAATTATGTATTGACCTCTTATTCAAAGGAAGTCGCCATAAATACAACTTTTAAATCTATGGGGAATTTAAATTATACTATTTATTTCTCAGATAAAAAAATAGAAGTTAAGAATGAAACAAATGTAATATTTACGCCAGAATATGATGAAAATGGCGTCTATATACATATTACAGGAAAAGCCCCCAGTGGTCTTAATTTACCTCAAAACATTGTGAACATATCATTTGGGGAGTTTTATGTGTATAAAAACCTTACCGTAAGAATTAAATGATTAAAGAACTTTTTTAATAAATTTTAAAGTTTATTGATATTTGATATATTTACTTGTTATATGGAGAGAGGTTTTTAGGATATATGTTATTGAGGGGTATTATGTTAGCAAAATTAAAATCAAATAAAGGTTATGTATTTACCTATGAGGCTGTAGTAGTGGCCATGTTGTTTGTAGTACTATTTTACATAACATACTTTACGTATTCTCATAATTACCTATCTTTTCAGGAGGAAAGAAGAAATATTGAAGATTTTGAAAAAGCTAACTTGATGACAGACATGTTATTTAAAGAGCATGAATTTCCTTCAGATAATTATAATGATAGTTATAAAGGATTTTTAGGCAACCTAACAATTAGATACGGTAACTCTAAGAAAATACCTGGGACATTTGATATTTATGCCATAGATAGTTTGGATACAAATACAGAGGATCCAGTGAAATGTGTTCATTTTAATGTTTCAATAGGTGGTTATACATCAAATGTTAGTACAACATCTATAGAATATATCGCTGAATATGGTAACAACTCGTATGTAAAGACTAGAAACCTTCTTGTACCTATAAAAACATATAGATATTCAAATACGAGTAGAATATATGAAATTCTAAAAGAAGGGGATATATTATATTTTGCAGTTGGAAATTCATCAGAGCTCGTTTATATTAACGCATCCACCATCAATACATCCTCCAATGAAATAGCCATATTTTCTGTTAATGGAGTGCCATTTAAATTAACTGTAAGTAATACGCCGAGTATAACAGAGTTTGGAAAGGTTATAGCAACTTATAATTCAGATGGTTACGAACCTAATGAAATTAGATTATTGAGTACCGCAAATGGCATACCTGTTAATATAACCATTGTTTACAATCAATCCTCTACAATTTATGTGGCACAGCTCAGGCCTTACAATATATCAGGTATTGTTGATATGAATTAGGTGATTTTATATGCTGTTTGATAGTGATTTAGTAGCTGCTGTTCTTATTATGTTAGTTGGAATGGCTTTTTTTACTTCTTCTATGGTGGAACACACGGATAACTATATGGATGCGATAAAAACAAACATTTTACACGATAAGGTTACGTATCAACTGAAAACTCTTGTCACAGATGGAACCCTTGAAACTGCAATACTGCTTATGAATAACAACAATGCTGATGTGGCAGAAAAGGTAATTAAAAACAGGATAAGGTTTAGAAATTACAATTTAACAATAGGAAACTACAGCATCAATGGAACAAACACCAACGAAGGAATAAACACCAGTAATTTTGTACTAGTTTCAGCTGTAATTCTAATGAACAGAACTGAGGGATGGTATGGTGTTTATGGAGACGATAACGAATTAAAAATTACTGATAAGCACTTTATAAGCGAGGAGGATGCATATAACCATTTGAAAAAGGATATTTACCGTTCTTATCATTACAAAAAAGCCATTTTTTATTTTAAAAATAATACTCCTATAAAAGTAACACTGAAGGTTTATGGTGATTAAAAAATGTACCTATCTCAAACAATGACTACACTTGTTTTATTGTTGTTCCTTACGGGTACTTTACTTTATCAAACAATTGATATTCAAAAAGATCAAGTTTTAAATGAAATGAAGGCATCCTCTGTGGATTTAAAATCATCAACAGTTGAAAATGCTGTTGAAACTTCCCTTCCTATCGTATTTAACAAGGTACTAAACGATGCAGAGCTCAGGGTTATAAATAAGTATAATTCGGGAGAAACAGACCCATTTTTTAATAGTACAGACGAGGTTCTATTGTTTTTAGAAACTAACGTGTCAAAAATGGTTAATAACTATTTGAAAAATGTTAGTAAGGAATATGGTAAATCAGGATATAATCTAACCTATGATTTTAACATAACCAATATATCAATGGTGGATGGATTTACTTTTAAAGTAGGTTATTCATTTAATTATACGTTATCTAAAGATGGGGTATTTAAGTCAAAATCTATAAATTCCTATCAATACTGCACTGTAAAAACTGTTATAGATGCATATCACTATGTAAAATCATCTGGCAGGGGTTTTATTACAATCTACAATCCAAACAACTATAGTTTAACTGATTTTCAGGTAAAGATAATATTAGATAACTCCAATTATGATTTTAGTAGTGACCCTGATGGAATAGGTTTGGGGTTCTATGATGAAAATAACAACACGATTCCATATTGGATAGAATATTGGGATAATGTGGCCAATAAAGCCATAGTTTGGATAAAAGTGCCCAATATTGATGCAAATGGTAATGCAGTAGTGAAAATTGTTTCAACCTATTATAGTACATCCAGTAATGGGGATTTGGTATTTGAGTTGTTTGATGATTTTGAGGATAAAAATTCCATAAACTACAAATGGAATTACACATCCATTAATTCAGGTTGGAACTATGGCGAGGTTGATAGTCCGCTATATAATGAATTGTATAATAAACAAATGATTCAGTATGAGAAGGCTCCACCCGTTGCTAGAATGATTTCGCAGGATAATACGAACTTGGATAGTTATATAATTGAAGTCGATGCCAAGGGATATAGTACTTCATATAACACCCCAAATATAATGGTAGGATATTTTGCAAATAAGAGCTACTTCAACGATGACAGGCATCCTGATGAATTCTATACGTTGGAATTGGGAGGGAGAGTGGATGGAAATGGGGCTGCTCTTCAATTCATACCAAATGGCGATTTAATCTGGTTAGCATATGATAATGATTTTGATAATTTACAGATAAGTCATGAATATCCAGAAAATGGTAGTGCCGGCAAAAGTAATATTCTGGACATTCATAGAGCTCGGCTTGAAATCAATGCTAATGAAGTACCACGTATCCTTACTTGGTACAGGGTAAAAATACAAATAGTAAATAATAGAATGGTATCTGGTAAATATTATACAATAGACGATTACCTAAATAACAATGAGCCAGATTGGATGATAAATTATAATGTACCGGATACCCATGGAAATTACTTTGAACTTGGTACTTCCGCGGGATTTAACTCTCCAGGTCAAGATATATACTTTGACAACTTCAGAGTAAGAAAGTATGCTGAAAAAGAGCCTATAGTCATTACTGACAAAAAGCTTATTTACATATCTCCTCCAAGAGATTATAGCACTCACTACGGAGAAATAGGAGATATTAGTTATAACCCTTACTTTGTGGAGGATAACAGTTCACCATCGATAATAGACATGTTGGCAGGAAAAAATGAAAATACATGGGGATATGGCATTAGGATAAATTAAAAAATTAAATAAATTTTTTATTTAATCACCTGAGTGAAACGAAGGTGAGCTATAAATCCCTTACAGGATTTTTTATTCAATTTTTTCAACATACATCAAAGGATAGTCAATTTCTTTAACATAATTTAATTTTAAAATAGCAACAGTTTCTTTTACCCTTATTTTAAGTTTAACATCCAGCATTTCCCCAGTTAGGGACACATAGGAATCTTTTTTAAGGTCTCCGACTATTTTTACTTCAATATCATCTACAAACGGCTGATTTTTCATAGACTCTTCCATGGCTTTTTCCAGAGATTCTTTCGTATTTAAACTTACAGGAGCTCCGACAAACTGATGGAATAGAGCTCCAAGTGTGATTCCACCCTCAAAAACTGCCCTCTCTCGGTCACTTAAGTTTTTGAAGTAGGAGTCAAATATCTCATCTTTTTCAAGTTTTTTTACCATGATATCCTCCCTTTTAATCGTAAACTGCTTTTAAGAATTTTATGATTAAACACACGCATTTTATATGCAATATTCCTCATATAACTATATGGTTTTAAAGGGGATGAAAATAATGAACAATAGATATAAAGTTCAGACTGCAAGAAGTCTGAATATACCCCTAGATGAAGTCACTGGTGAGCTCTGTAGATCTTATATGAAAATACTATCTATGGTCAATCAATCAAAAGAAAATAGAAATACTCCTGAAAGGGAATTTGACATATGTTTATTTAGATTTATTCGTTGCATCCCTGTAAATTACTTGGGAAATGTGGATATGGAAGTAGGTTCCCTATTGTATTCGATAGGAAAACAGTTTGGAAGGTCTTTAAGCTTATCTTCAGTATGGGGGTTTATAGAATACTGCAAATGTAATAATGTGGGTTATATTGAAATAATAAGCGAAAATCCATTAAAAATAAGGATAAATGACTGTATAACTTGCACGGGTTTGCCTAACGTTGGAAAAACTTTATGTGATTTTGAAGGAGGCTTTATTGCAGGATGTTTTGAAAATATATTGTGTAAAAAGGTACTGGCAACCGAGACCCATTGTATAGGTCTTGGAGATGATTTTTGTCAGTATGATGTTAAAATACAGGATCCATAATCTTAATTTTTATTATTTAGGGCTTTTTCTAACGAAGTATAGCATAATTCAAGGACTTCTTTTATAACTTCGTCTTTGCTTTTCCCTTTTTCATACTTAGCATTTAAACCTGCAGCTTCTGCATGGCCCCCACCTTCCCCGCCAAGTTCTTTTCCGATTTTTTCCATTAAATATCCGAGATGAACCTTTTTAGATAGCGCCTTCCTACATCTTGCACTTACTCTTATTTCTTTATCTCTTTTTCTAACTGCAACTACAAAGGCAGCATCTGCTCCAATACTGACGATAGTCTTTGCACAGGATGCTTCATGTGAGCTTATATGTGAAAGAGCTACAATATATTTATCTAATTCTTTTAACTCCATCCTGCTACAGGCTTTTAAGTGTGCAATTCTTTTACTAGGCTCACTCTCTTGTGAAAGGAGATATAAAATTTTTTGGAAGCTTATATCCTTAATTAACCAGGATATGATATTGAAGGTGGATTCCTTTGCTATTTTAAGGTGCTTTGTATCGTAGAGTATGCCACACAAGAGTGCCATTCTTACCTTTTTTGGAGGGTATATGTTCATATCTCGAAAAATCTTAGAAACAATTTCACATGTGGAAGGCGAATTTTCATCAACAATATAAAGATCACAAATATTTACCAGGTCTGTTTTTTTATGGTGGTCTATTAGAATTACTTTTGATTCTTTTAACTGATTTTCATTTACCGTTATTTGATTTAGGCTGGATGTATCTACTAAAAATACGAGCTCTGGAAGTTTAGGGTACTCTACAATTTCTATTTCTTCGTTTAGTTCCTCTATAATGGATCTTGATAACTTGCTTACAGAATTGGCAGAAATTCTAATGTTTTTGGATTTGTGGTTTTTAAAAGAAGTTGCCAGATATTTTAAACCAATTGCAGCACCTATTGCATCAGGATCTGCATTGTGGTGACATAGAAACAGTATTTCATTGGCAGTTTTTAAATACTTTTTCAGTAGTTCATTCATAAAAGCACCTTAAAAAAGATAAAAAAATTAATAAAACAATAATAAAAAAACTTAGATATTAGTTACCTTGTAGGTTTTTTTGTAGGTTTTCCTGTAATTCCATGAGTCTTTTTTGCATTTTTTCTTCCTGTTTTTCTAAGCTAGTAACTTTTAACTTTAAAGTTTCAATTTTTTCATTAATTTCTTCTTTAACTTCTTCTTTTTCTCTCTTTACAAGGATGCCCCCAGCCATTTTGAATACTTCATTAGATGTGGATTTTTCCATTTCTTCGAGAGCCTTTTCCATTTCTTTCAACTGAGTTTCTATTTGCTGTTTTTGGTAAACTATCATTTGTAACTGCTGTTGAAGTTGTTGAAACTGCATTAACTGATTTTGAACATTTGGTGGTAATTCCATAATTTCCCTCCTGTTTTTATTATAATATTAATTATTAAATTAATTATGAGTTTATATATGTTAGTGTTATTTATAGTGGTGTGCAATTAAGTGAAATCAAAATATTATATATGAAGTAAATAAAACCTATATTTCGATTTAACAAGAATTTTATATTAACAAAATTAATTGTATCCATTAATTAAGTACGTAATGCACACCACCATATTTAGTTCTTATTTTCATTTATTTTCATTTCTTGTTAGGTTATATATATTTTCTGCAACCTTTATCCATCTTAGGTAGGAGTAAACGGAAGCTTTTAAAATACTCAGTTCATCGGCAGCCCCCTCTAAATACAAGGTATCTCCTTCAAGTTTCATAACGCATTTTGATTTTATCTGAGAATCTAAATGTTCTAAAAAAATACTTTCATAGACAACCTTAGCCTCTTTTGTAGAGTCGAATTTTATCTTTAAACTAAAAGAAGGTTTAACGTCCATATTATCAACTTAGGATTCAATATCCATTATTTTAACAGACTTGACCTTGATTAGTGGACCCAATTCTTTATCTCCCTTGTAGAATTGAATATAAAAAACATTATCATCTTTTGACGACTTTTTAAAGCCAACTTTAAAACTGGATTCATTATCATCTTCATTTAATTCGTCAAAACTATCCAAGTTTTTGAACAGAAAATCGTAAAATACATTTTTATATTCGCTGGTGCTTTTATCAAATTCTGCACCTAATTTTTTAATCATGCCCACATTTTCCCCACATACTTCTTTTTGAAGCTTAGTGGCAATTATTAACGAGAGTACCTCGTTCTTTTTAGTATTGTAAAATTTTAGTTTTCCGGGATTTCCCTTGAATTCCTCGACAACTATGAAATTATCATAAGTTTCAAGGATATCTTTTAATGGAGTTTTCCCCCTATTTAATATTTTAATACCTAAAACAGAAGCTAAATCTTTTACAAAACTTCTTGTTCTTTGAGAGGGTTTTCTCGATGTTGTAATTATCATTTTATCGAACCTTTAGGAAATATTGTAGTTCCTGAATTTTACCTAGCCTGTATTTTTTTAACTATTCTTGGTCTTAATTTTATCAATATTCTGTTACTACAGTGTGGACACTTGGCTTTAAGGCCTATTTCATCTAAAGTTACGATTCTACCACAGTTTGAACATTTATACTCTGCCATAATCTCACCAATATTGGGATATATTTACCATCTATCAGTTAATATCAAAAAAATCAAAATAGTAATTGTGTTTATCAAATAAGATAAAAAGGAAATATATGTATCTTATGGTTCTTAGGATCTTCAAATCTTAGATTTCTCTGCTTTTACTTTCAATGACTCTTCTGATAGCTTTGGTTACTACTTTACCAGCACCAGTTTCTGGAGTGTAAGCTCCTCCTGCTATTTTAGCGTTACACTTTTTGCAGACCCAGATTGATGTACTCATTCTTTTTAATTTAGGGAATCCACAAACTGGACATTTATAGTTTTTCTTTTGTTTTATTTCAACATCTCTTAATCTTACTCTAATTTTTCTACCGTATCTTGATCCAAATCTTCCTGCTGAACCTACTTTTTTTGTATGGCTAAATTCTGGCATTATATCACCTTCCTTTTAATTAACTGTTATTAACTGTTAGTCGTATCTTTTTAGTATCTTTGTTTGGACGTTTGTCTTTGTAATTTTATTTAAGTGTGCGTAAAATTCACTTTCAATCCCACTCGGAATTTCAATAACAACTATTAGGGAACCATCAGGTTGCCATTCCTCCTGTTTTATAGTACCATACTCGTGGAGCGTATGGTATGCTGTCCCCGCATACTCTGAGGGAATTCTAACGGCAATATCTCTTTTTTCGAATTTAATAGGTAAAATTTTCCTAAGTTCTTTGATAACGTTTGGAACTTGTTCTTCAGCACTTTTATAAATATCAATGTTCACCCTGGCTTCCTCTAGGGCGTTTTCAATCCTTTTTGGAGGATGCGGAGTATCTGTTTGAGGATTTATGGTGTTTCTTGAGATTATGGAAATGATTTGCTTTTTTTTCTGTTCCTTCATTTCCTTTCTTTGTTGGGCAGTAAGTTGAACTTGCCCTTTCAATATAATCTTTTTAGCTATTTCTTTAACATCCGTAGTTCCAAAAACTTTATTTAATAAATCTTCTGGAACTTTTTCTCCTTTTCCAGAATCTTTATAAACTGCTTCAGCTGCTAAAATTTCAGAAATATCTATTTTTTGCCCTTCTTTGAATTTAGCTGCTAAATAAGGGTCCACAAGTATTTCAAACTTTTCCCCGTGGGATTGAAATCTTGCTATAACTGCCTTGTCTAATGACACCATAATATCCCTTCTTTTTATTTATATACCTTTCCATATTTAAATTAAAAATAAATGTTCAACAACACTGGCAAATATTGAACAAAACCTCAGTAGCCCCCTGGATCTTAATTATCCATTCTCCCCAACTAAATATAAAATAGAAATATGATTAAAAAAGGGTAATATATTATTCTTCTTCTTTTTCTTCTTCAGATTTCTCTTCTTTCTCTTTTTCTTCTTCTTCAGCCTCTAATTTTTCAGATGCTCTCTTAACTAATTTTTCAATTTCTTCCAGAGGTATTCTTTCTACGATTTTATCGTCATCTTTTATAACCGCCATATCTATATTTTCAGGCTTTAACTCTTCAGTAGTTTTGCTCAATGCATATATTGCCAATTCTAAAGCTTCTTTAACAGTTATCTCTTCACTATATTTTTCTTCCAATATTTCCATTGCTAGCGGTCTTCCAGAACCTATTGCAGTTGCCTTATATTCGATTAAAGCACCACTAGGATCGGTTTCAAATAATCTTGCACTATGTCTGTCTATACCTGCTATTAGTAAAGCTACACCAAAAGGTCTCGCACCACCGTGTTGTGTGTATGCCTGTTTAATGTCACAGATTTTTTTTGCAAGAGATTCAACAGTCACTGGCTCTCCGTATGTTATTTTATTTACCTGGGCTTCTATTCTCGCTTTATCGACTAATACTCTAGCATCTGCAACCAAACCTGAGGTAGCTGCCACGATATGATCATCTATCTGGAATATCTTTTCAATTGAACACGTTTCTATTAAATTACTAGTTATTCTTCTGTCAACAGCTAAAATAACCCCATTTTTACATTTAATGCCCACCGCTGTAGTACCTCTTCTTACCGCTTCCCTAGCGTATTCGACTTGGTAAAGCCTTCCTTCAGGGCTAAAAACTGTAATTGCTCTGTCGTATCCTGATGCTGGAACCATTTGCATAAAATTCCCTCCACGATGTTAATCGGATTTAATAATGTTTGATAATATTGGTAAACCTTTAAATCTACAGTTATAGTTATTTACATCTTATTATTTTATATATACTTATCTTTTTATATTATTTTTAATCGTCATTGTGTTAGTAATTGATTTTACATAATATATTTTGTTATAACGCATATGTGCATGTTTATGTCACAACATTTATATATTATAAAATCTAATATCCTATTTATAGGTACGAGGTGATGATCTTATGGTACCAGTAACTATATCTGATGATGCAATGAATTTTATTAAGGAGAAATTGAAGCATGGAGATTCCGATTCTTTAATAATATTCTTTGAAGGGTTTGGATGAGCAGGACCTAAATTCTCAATAGATGTTTTGAAATCTCCAAAAGAAGGCGATGAATTAATTTATGAAGGAGATTTCAAAATATATCTGGACAAAATAGCTAAGCAGTTTTTAAATGAAGTCCACATAATACTGAAAAAATCACTATTTGGTGGACCTCGCTTAGCTGTTAAAGGATTTGGTGGCGGCTCTTGCTAACTTAAGAACCCAGACGGGATTAAGTTAGTGAATAGGAGCCGGATACTCTGTCTAAATTTTATTTTAATATCGATTTTATCTTTAATTATATTTTGTCATTTATTTTGATTAATTGGTTATTGACTATTGACTATTATCAGTGCATCGCCTACACATCCACCTTTTCCATCTTCTTTTACAAATAACGGATTGATGTCTATTTCTTTTATTTCATCGTAGAGCTCCATAATCACTCCGATTTTTGTTATTAATTCCACTATAAATTCTATATCTCTTTTAGGTTGTCCCCTAACTCCTTCAAGGACTTTGTATGATTTTAGCTCCTTTAGCATTTTAAGACCGTATTCCTTTGTTATTGGATGAATTCCAAATGAAACATCTTTTAAAACTTCTACAAAGATACCTCCAAGCCCCACCATGGTTACAGGACCAAACACTTTATCCCGTTTTCCACCAACTATGAGCTCCAATCCTTCAACAAATTCTTCAATTAACACTCCGTCAATGATTCCATCTGGTTTGTTTCTAGCCAAATAATTCTTTCCATTTTCCATTATGGTGTTAAATGCTTCCTCAATGTTTTCAGGTTTTACAACTACGCATCCTGCATCCGATTTATGAAGAATGTCTGAAGAGGATATTTTCATAACTACATTATTGTTCAGCTCAGCGGCATATTTTTTTGCTTCTTCAGCAGTTTTTGCCAAGTATCTCTTTGGGGTGTTGATCCCATGGAGCTCTAAGAATTTTTTGGCATTGTATTCATTTGGATTGTTAAGTAAATTCTCGATAGTTTCACTATTTTTGTTCTTTATTTCAAGAACTTCTTCTCTAATTTTGTTTACATATTCAATATTCTCGTCCTCTATCTTCATTAAATAGTAATTATACAGGTTTGATAGTGCTTCAATACCATTTTCTGGGGAAATATACGCAGGTATTCCATTTTTTCGCAGGTGACTCTTTGCCCCTTTAATGGATTTTCCACCAACAAAGGATGCAACAATTGGCTTATTGTTATTTTCACATTCCATGGATCTTTTTATATTGATTATTTCCTCTGCAACTTCCATAGGTTTGGTCATCTCTTGCGGAGTCAGAATAACCAATAAACCGTCTATATTCTTGTCTTTTTTAAGTATATTTAGTGACCTCTTGTATCTTTCAGTGTCTGCATCACCAATTAAATCAAGAGGATTTGAAATGGATGATGTTTTTGGAAGATATTTTTTTAACTCATTTACTGTAGATTCTTCAAATTCTCCAAGTTTTAGTCCATACTTTTTACACATATCTGCAGCCAATACTCCAAAACCGCCGGCATTGGTCACTATACCTATTTTGTTGGATTTCATGATAGGTTGAGTTGAAAATACGTGCATTAAGTTTACGAGCTCTTCAAAAGTTTCAACTGTTATCACTTTTCCCTTTTTAAATGCTGCAGAGTATATTTGGATATCTCCTGCCAAACTTCCAGTATGGGAAGAAGCTGCTTTTGCCCCTTCTTCTGTCCTACCACTTTTTAATACAATAACCGGTTTAATTTTGGCAAGTTTTTTTGCAGATTCTATGAACTTACTATCTTTCAAACCTTCAATGTATAGTACAATAACTTCTGTAGTTTCATCCTCTGCCAGGTATTCCATTAGATCGCTTTCTTGAATATCTATCTTATTGCCCATGCTAATAATTTTTGAAAATCCAAGATTTAAAAGGGGAGCTATGTCCAATATTGCAGTTAATATTGCACCACTCTGTGAAATAAAAGTTATATTTCCTTCTTTAAAGTATTCCTTGCTAAATGATGCGTTTAATCTGTTATGCATGTTGATTATTCCTAAACAGTTCGGACCTATTGTTCTTATATTGTATTTTTTTATTATTTTCTTGACTTCTTCCTCAAGTTCAATATTTCCAACTTCTGAAAATCCTGCTGAGATTATCACGGCCCCTTTTATTCCTTTTTTACCGCACTCTTCCATGACTCCAGGAATAAACTGCGCAGGAACAACTACAACTGCCAGATCTATATTATTTGGAACATCCAGTACTGATTTGTAGCATTTAATGCCCAATATTTCTTCATACTTTGGGTTTATTGGATATACTTCGCCACCTTTTTCTTTAAATGATATCAAATTTTTAAGTATGGAGTACCCAACTTTTCCTTCAGTTTCAGAAGCTCCAATAATGGCAACTGATTTTGGATTAAATAAATGGTTAAAATCATTCACATTTTCCCCCCGATAAACGGTTATAATTTTATTTTTTATTTTAAAATATAAAAAAATTATATAGTTTGAGATATAGATACTTTAGTATCCTACATTGTGTATATATCTGTATGTTGGATTATATCAAGTATGCGTCAAAGAAATTATTGAGATTTAGTAAATTCGGTGTTAATTTATTATGTTTAAATTTAAGTTAAATTTTTTTAATTTTCTTTAAATTTCTTATTGGAATTATAATGAATGTATAGTGTAGGACAAAACCTTTTAAAAAATCGAAGCAAATCTTCGATTTGCTGATCGAGACAAATCACAAAGTGATTTGTCGATTCACAAAAACCTTTGGTTTTTGTCGAACTCACGAAACCTTCGGTTTCGTCGAGAGGTTTTGATTGAACGAAAACCTAACGGTTTTCATAGCTCACCAACTTCGTTGGTGATTCCAAAACCCGATACCTACTCAACGAAGTTGAGTAGGTATATTTTGAAGGATATATTTAAGTTTGTTATGTCCGAGACTATAAATTCGTACACACTATAATACGGTTTTAGGATATATGATGAAAGGGGATTAGAATGAAAAAAGAAACTATCGACAATAAAGTACCTCAAAAAGACCTACAAATGTTTAGGTACATAGTCAATAAGTTAAATATTAAAGAAAAGGATGTCATAACCCCAAAAGAAATGGAAGTAATAGATAACAACTGTGAATATCTTGGAATTCCAAAAATTTTACTTATGGAAAATGCTGGAAGGGCAGTGTATGAAGAGCTCTTAAAAATTCTTAATTCCAACGAAAAAATATATGTTTTTTGTGGGACAGGAAATAATGGCGGGGATGGGTTTGTAGTTGCCAGACATCTTTCTAAGTGTTATGATGTTAGCCTGATTTTACTCGGCAGGAGCGAGAATATAAAAACCTATGAAAGTAGGGAGAATTTTAAGATTTTAAAAAACATTTCAGAATTTGGGGATTTAACCATTGAAGAAGTTATATTACCCAATGATATTTTGGACATAATTGAAAGGATTGAACAAAATACAAAAAAAGGCGAAGTTATTGTAATAGATGCAATGTTGGGAACTGGAGTTAAGGGGGAATTAAGGGAGCCTTTTAAAACTGCAGTAACTGAATTAAACAGAATAAAAAAAGAATTTAAAGAATCCCTAAAAATAGTAAGTGTGGACGTTGAAACTGGAGATCTAAATGCCGACAAGGTTGTTACATTCCACAAGAGAAAGACCATATTACGAAAATCAGAGATTTTCGAATCCAGTAGGTTACGAAAACCTTCGGTTTTCGAATCCAGTAGGAATTCAAATGATGATAATTTAGTTGTTAAGTCAATAGGCATTCCAAAATCTGCAGAGTTTATCGTCGGTACTGGAGACTTTAAAACACTGATTAAAAGAGGTTCAGACTCACATAAGGGAGAGAATGGAAAAGTTTTAGTTGTTGGCGGTTCAAAGGAGTTTTTCGGAGCTCCGATTTTATCCGCACTGGCAGCTTCAAAAATGGCCGATTTAGTAACCGTAGCTTCTGTAAGGAATGTTATGGATGCATTAAAGAATTATCCTGAATTAATGGGTTATGAATTAGAAGGCGATTATGTTGGAGAGGAGCATATTGATGAAATACTGTCGGTTTCCAAAAAATATGATTGTATAGTTTTGGGTAGTGGTTTAGGAGTGAATAATAGAACTAAGGAATTTGTAAACTCTTTCCTTAAAAAGACTGATAAAAAAGTTGTTATTGATGCAGATGCTATAAAAGTAATAGATTATTCAAATTTTGAATTTAAGGATAACTTTATTTTTACACCCCACAAAGGAGAGTTTGAATATATGAAAGAGTATATTGAACAAAATACCTTTAATTCAACGATAGTTTTAAAGGGAAGATACGACATAATATTCAATAGACACAAGATCAAGATAAATAAAACCGGTAATCCTGGAATGACTGTTGGGGGTACTGGTGATGTTCTTTGTGGGATTATTGGAGCATTGTTTGCTAAAAATGAACCTTTTGTGTCGTCCTGTTGTGGAGCTTTTATCAATGGTTACTGTGGAGATTTAATGCTGAAAAAAAAGGGATATTATTACACTTCAATGGATATTATTGATAACATTCCTAAAGTTTTGAAACTCTTTGGGTAATTTTTAAAGATATTTGGGGGATTTTATGGATAAAGATAATATCAAAGCAGATATGCACATACACACCAAATATTCGGGATTGATGAAATACATGGGTTTAAAATTCCCAGATTCTGTGGAAGAACCAAAAAATGTGATGAAATGGGCAAGAAAAAACGATATAGATGTTGTGGCAATCACAGATCATAATACTATAAGGGGAGCTCTAGAAACCAAAAAACTGGAAAAGGAATATGGTGTTGAGGTCATTGTGGGAAGCGAGATAATGTCAAAGGATGGGGAGATCATTGGTTTGTTTTTAAATCAAGAAATTCCAGCTGGACTGTCAGCAGAGGAAACAATCGAAAAAATACACGAACAAGGAGGTTTGGCAATAGCTCCCCATCCATACAGCCCAATATGTAAGGCCCTTGGAGATAAAATTTTTGAATTGAAACTTGATGGAGCTGAGGTATTCAATGCATACCATAGGGATGGTATTGTAAATAATCTTGCATTGGATAGAATTATGAAAAACTATCACAAATGTCCTATAGCAGTTTTAGGTAATAGTGATGCTCATCTTGCTAAGATGGTTGGAAAGGGCCATACAAAATTTAAGGGAAATTCAGCTGATGATTTATATGATGCAATAGTTAAGAGGAAAACTTCATTTGGAGGAGCTCCAACTCCGCTTTCAGATATAATTCTATGGAGCTACAATGTAGTTTATGTATCGGAAATAATTTTATTAAAATCGGCAGTTAGAAAGGAAGATACAATTTTCAAAATGCCTACATCAAGGGTTAAAAAGCTCCTTGCAGTTTTTGGAGGATTGATCTATATTGCCACGCCACTTCCAATAGTTGCAGGAATTCTCGGAAACTTCTATCTAAAAAAGAAAGCCAAGGCTAAATTAAAAGAAGTATTTTAATACTTTCAATAGCATTATTAATTTTTATTTTAAATTAATTCTACAAAGTTTTCTATCATTTTTAAGCCAGATTTTCCACTTTTTTCAGGATGAAATTGCGTAGCGTATATGTTATCTTTGTTCAATACGCATGGAAAACTATATCCATATTCGCATAGACCTGCTATAACTTCTTTTTCTGAAGGGTTTACGTGATAGGAATGAACAAAATAAAAGTATTCGTTATTTTTTATTCCTTCGAAAAGTGGAATATCTTTAACCTGTTCTACGTTGTTCCATCCCATGTGCGGTATCTTTCCTACGTCTTTGAATTTAACTACATTTCCTTTTATGGCACCTAAACCACTTAAAGCACTGTTCTCTTCACTTCTCTCTAAGAGCAACTGCATCCCTAAGCATATGCCTAAGAATGGAACTTTATTGATGCTATTGTTAATAATATCCTTTAATGAGCTCTCGTCTTTATCTACGCTTTTGGATAAGTTTTTCACCGCGTCTCCGAAATTTCCCACACCAGGTAATATAAGTTTATCCGCACTTAAAATGGTTTCAGGATCGCTAGTTACAACTACATCGTTAGTATATAGTTCAACAGCTTTTTCAATACTTCTTAAATTCCCAGCATTGTAGTCGATTATTGCAATCACGATATCACTATTAAACTTATTTTTAGACAACTTTTGAACAATGAGACATTATGATGATTTTAAAAAGTAGATCAAGTTGATGTTCAAAATATAGTGGTCATAGGTATGGGTATATTAACGTCGATATAGTACTAATTATGCGACCAACTATAAAAATAAAATTTAGTAATATTCTTCTTCTAGTTCTTTTAATGTGCTCAAGATTTTATCAAGTGCTAAATATGCATCGTCTTTTTTCTTTAAGCCGGTGATAACAACTTTACCACTGCCAAATATTAAGACAACAACTTTTGGGTCGCTCAGTCTGTAAACTAAACCAGGAAACTGTTCAGGTTCGTATTCAGTACCTTCAAGTGTTGAGATATCATCCAAGTTAGGTTCAATACCTAGGTCTGCTGTAGCCACCATGTTTTGAACATTAACTTCTGGATTATCTATTATGTCCATTCCTGCGTCTTTTAACTCTTTTATTATTTTTTTTATCGCTATTTCAGCATCTTCTTTGCTCTTAGCACCGGTACAATTTAATTTACCGCTTCTAAATATAAGCAATGCAACTTTTGGATCACTTAATCTACAAACCAAGCCAGGAAACTGTTCAGGTTCGTATTCTGCATTGTCTAATATATCAGCAGCATATTCCAAGTCTATATCTGTTCCAATCTGTGTGGAGACAACCACGTTTACAATTTTTATTTCAGGTTCCATCCTTTTCACCATGTATTTATATACCTTATATGTTTTGGTTATATATTATATAAATATTTATATAGTATATTTAAATATATGGATTAATTTGCCTAAAATAAAAAATAAAGAAGAAATTTGTTGCAAACAAAGTTGCAAACTTATCCGAATAAAGCACCGAGACCTGCTGCAGCTGCAGCTGTGGTGTCTTCTTCTTTTTTCTCTTCTTTCTTTTCTTCTTTAGGTTCTTCAGCAGGAGCTGCTGCAGGAGCTGCTGCAGCTGCAACTGGCATAGCAGCTTTTTCGATAGCTTCTTCAATGTCTACTCCTTCTAATGCAGCTACTAAAGCTTTAACTCTAGCGTCTTCTACTTCAACACCAGCTGCGCTTAATACAGCTTTAACAGCGTCTTCTGTAATTTCTTTACCTGCTGAGTGTAATAATAATGATGCGTATATGTATTCCATAATTACACCTCCGAATATAAATTTCCTTTTTCTTTGATTATTTATTTGAATATATATTTTTTTCGGTTAGAATATTTACTACTTTTAAGAACTTAGAAGAGTAATCCTAAACCAGCTGCTGCAGGAGCTGCTTCTTCTTTTTTCTCTTCTTTCTCTTCTTCTTTAGCTTCTTCTACTTCAGCTTTGGTTTCAACAACTGCAGTAGATAATTTTTCTTTTAATTCATCATCTAAAGCATCGTCACCAACTTCTCTTGCAACAGCAAGCATTTGTGAGTATGCTTTTCCAAGGATGTCATCTGTGGTTTTTTCAGTCAAGAATGCGCTCTCAATAGATACAGCTCTTGCGTTAGCAAATGCTTTTTGCAACAATGTTTCGATTGTCTGTGCTGTTGGTATTGCAGCGTTGACTGACAAGTTGAATGCCTTGCTGTAAGCATCTTGTATTTTTTGTACGAATTCTTCTTCGTCTATTTTTAACACATCTGGTGTGTAAATGACACCATCTTCGTAAGCTGCTAATAAGTTTAAACCTACTGTAACAGGTTTTATACCCAATGCAGAGAGCACAACTGCGAGTTTGTGTGAAACAACTTCTCCAGCTTTAGCAACTACTTTATCTTCTTTAATTCCTATTTTACCTTTTTCAATTGCAGCAGGAATTCCTACGCTTTTTAATTCACCTAGGAATGGTCCTGGAGGCATTCCAGTTGATCCCGCTTTAACCTCGATATCGCAAGGAGCAACTGCCCCACCTTTTATAGGTGCAGGACTTTTGCTTTCTTCTAAGGTTTTGTATAACTTAAATGGGTTCATATCTGTGGTTATGATTGCTGCCCCTTTATCGATATAGTCTGCTAATTTTGCAAACTCTGGGTTACCGGTTTCTTCAGCAACCTCTTTGATAGCCCTCTCGATTAAGGTGTTTCTTGACATTTTTAGGGTCATTGTTCCCCTAATTTTGTCCCTGATTTCCTGAAGTTGTCTTGCAGGGACTTCCATCATGTCTACCAATGCGACAATTTGGCCATTTTTAAGTAATTCTTTTAATTTGTTAACTTCCTCAATCTTCCAAGGGGCAATTTTATGTTCGGATTCTGCCGTTATCATATTTTCAACCCCTTATTTTTCTATTTGGGCTGGCGGCCCCATTGTAAGTTTTGTATATGCACTCTTAACGTGATAAAGCCCTTTCTCATATTTTCTGGAAACGGTGTTTAGAATTGCTTCAATGTTCTCAGCAAGTTCTTCGTCACTCATTTTTTCGTTTCCAACTAAAACATGGAATAATGGTTTATCTCTCGTGTTTATTAAAACTGTTTTCTTAAGTCTTTCAACCAGTGGGGTTAAGTTTGCATTTGCAGGAACTGGCTGTGGCATTTTTCCTCTAGGACCTAAAACAGGACCTAAAGTTTTACCTACAAGTGGCATCATATCTGCCTGAGCTATAAAGAAATCGTGTTCATTAGCGATTTTCTTAGCCATTTTTTTATTTTTCCCTAATTCTTCCAATTCATCCTGTCTTATAACAGTGAGGCCCATCTCTTCAGCTTGTGCCGCTAAGTCACCTTTTGCAATTACAGCTATCTTAGGTTCCTTGCCTCTCCCGTTAGGTAATACTACCTGTTCTTTCAACCTGTTTTCAGGTCTTGAGAGGTCAAGTTCTTTTAAGTTTATAATCAAGTCTAGTGACTGTGTGAAGTTTCGCGGCTTTGCGAGAGAACGAGCCTCCTTCACTGCTTTCAATATATTTTCTCTGTCCATGTTGTGGCCTCCTGTATTTATTAACCGCAATATGCGGTTTTGAACATGGAGCAAACCTACTATAAAATATCTATTATATAAAGATTATGATAATATATATTATAAACTTTTTGGAAGTTTTTTGACCGTGTTTTGGTCTTTATACTTCTTTCATTTCCACACTTGGAGAAATATATTTAGTTGAATAGCTAGTTTATAAGTCTTCTAAAACTTGATTACATAACCCTATTACTTCCTTTAGAACATCCTTTAGAACTTCTTCTGCATTAACTCCTTCTGAGGTCTTAATAATTAACTTTGGATTGGAAATGTACCTACCAGTTTCAGGATCTAAAACTGGATGGTCTATAGCATAGGAGGCCATTAAAACTCCATCTTTCTCTAATAAAATGTCTTTTAGAACATTACATAAGGAATGGTCTTCATTTAATAATTCTAGTTCAATATCATTTTCTGTTTTATGGATTATTTTTATAAACTCACTCATTGTTTCCCTCTAACAAATGTTTTTTAACTAGATTAATGTCTTTGTTTAATACAATTCTTTCGTCTTCTTCCCTGAAAAATTCTTTTTCAAGACATTCATCAATAATATCTTCAACAGCTCTTCCAGTCATGTAGGATGCTAATACAATGACATTTTTTACAGGTTTGGATCCAATGTTCATAAAATTGAGCTCTGAGTTTATGGCATGGAGCTCTTCTAAAATCTTGTTAAGTTCTTGTATTTCAACTGGGCACTTAATTAAGTTTTCATCCTTTATGTATTTAAAATTAATTTTTAAAGCTTCAAGGGTGTCAATTATTAGCTCCTTGTTTATAGGAACTTTCAGATCACTCAATCTATATTCATAAAAGCCTCGAGAATCTGCACTATATTTTTTATGTATTCTGTTTATTAAATTTAAAATATCCTTATGATTTTCAACCATTTTGTTTCTATCGTAACCATATATTTTTATTCTTATTATATTTTCACTGGCATCGATATCTTCTGAATAACTTGCTTTTTTTGTTTCAATGGCACAGTCAATGTTCATCTTAGATATTTCATCACATATTTCCATGATTTCTTTGTTAGATCCCTTTACAGTAATAACCCTTTTCATAGGCAGCACCACGTATAATCAATAAACTAATAAATTATAGTAATAGTAATTAAATGATATCCAAAATAGTAGTATGGGAATTGGTTGTGGATAAAATCTTAAAGGTCAGGTTTTAGTAGTAAGACATAAAATCTATTATATCACAACTTTACCGCAATTGAGAAAATATAAAAACCTTACATTCTATATGTCACAATACTAATATATTAAATATATGTATGGTTATTTTATCATTTTTATTGATTTTATAATTTAGGTAGAGGGATTGAATAAAAAACCGAAGGTTTTTTATAACTCACCTTCACTTCGTTCAGGTGAAAAAATGATTGAGGATATTTTAAAAAACGCTTTAGAAGTTGTATCAGTTGAAGAACTAAAGGAAGTAATAAACAAGAAAGAAAAAAAGGCATATATAGGTTTTGAGCCCAGTGGAAAAATACATCTGGGGCACTACCTTCAAATTAAGAAGATGATAGATTTACAAAATGCAGGTTTTGAAGTTATTATACTGTTAGCTGACTTACACGCCTACCTGAACCAGAAAGGAACAATGGAAGAAATAAGGGAATTGGCAGAATACAACAAAAGAGTATTTGAAGCCATGGGTTTAAATGCTACCTATATTTACGGTAGTGAATTCCAACTTGAAAGGGAATACACATTGGACGTATATCAACTTGCATTAAAAACCACATTAAAAAGAGCGAGAAGAAGTATGGAAGTTATAGCAAGGGACGATGATAACCCGAAAGTTGCAGAAGTGGTTTACCCCCTCATGCAGGTGAACGACATTAAACACTTAGGTGTTGATGTGGCAGTTGGAGGAATGGAACAGAGAAAGATCCACATGCTTGCAAGGGAAGTTTTACCAAGTATGGGATTCAGAGCTCCGGTTTGTATACATAACCCAGTACTTACTGGGTTAGATGGGGAAGGTAAAATGTCATCTTCAAAAGGAAACTTTATAGCAGTAGATGATGAACCAAATACAATAAAATCAAAGATAAAAAAGGCATACTGTCCAATTAAAGTTGTTGAAGGTAACCCTATAATGGAAATCGCAAAGTACTATTTGGAATATCCGGTTACCGTAAAAAGACCTGAAAAATTCGGTGGAGATGTAACTTTTAACAGCTATGAAGAATTAGAATCAGCATATATTGAGGGTTTACATCCTATGGACTTAAAAAACGTAGTTTCTGAGGAAATCATAAAAATTTTAACGCCTATAAGGGAAAGGCTGAATAAATAGCCAATGGTGACTTTATGACGATACTGGATGCCATATATCTGGGAAATCCACTAAAAAATTATATTTTATTTTTGGTTTTCATTTTTTTAGGGGTATTTTTTGGAAAACTTGTTAGAATTATAACTACAAAATATTTAAGAGCTCTTGCAGGTAAGACAAAAACAAAATTTGATGACATACTTTTAGATGCACTCGATATGCCCTTAATAATTTTGATTTTTGCAGGATTTTTCTGGTATGGTTTAAACTATCTAGTTCTCCCACAAAAGATTGGAATTCTAGCTAATGAGGCTATTAACGTTGTTGTTACATTATCTGGAGTTTGGTTTCTTGTTAAGTTTGTTGATGATTTTATTATCGAATTCATCGCCCCACTTGCAGAAAAGTCGGAAACTAAGTTAGATGATCATGTAATTCCTCCTTTGAGGAAGTTAGTGAGGATTTTAATTATAGTAATAGGTTTTTTGGTGATGTTGGATAATATTGGTTACGATATAACAACACTCCTTGCAGGATTGGGTATTGGAGGTTTGGCGGTAGCACTGGCATCAAAGGAAACTGTGGAGAATTTTATTGCAGGGATTTTGATTATAATGGATAAGCCATTTGGCATGGGGGACTGGATAAAATTTGGGAGCTCCGAAGGAATTGTGGAGGAAGTAGGCATTAGAAGCACAAGAATTAGGACATTTGATGATAGTTTAATTGTGGTTCCAAATGCGAACATTCTAAGAACAGAGATTGAAAATTTCTCTGCAATGAGAAAGAGAAGGGTTTTGATTAATATTGGTCTAACATACGATACTCCAGTTGAAAAATTGAAGAGAGCCAAAGAAATAATTAAAAACATTTTAGATGAGCACCGCGGAGTTATACTGCCTATAAGAATAACATTTAAAGAGTTTGGGGATTTTTCTCTGAACATAAGGGTAGAATACTTTATCAGAAATTTTGGTTTTGATTACTACTTAAATACAATAGATGAAATAAACCTGAAAATAAAGGAAGAATTTGAAAAAGAAGGTATTGAAATGGCATTCCCGACTCAGACGGTATATCTAAAGAAGGATGATTAAATATAGTTTTCTTTAAAAAGAGATGATTAAAATAATATTAAAAAAGATTAAAAGAATATTTCTTTAATTCCTCCCAACATCATTTGGACAGATATAGCGGCCAATATTAACCCCATCATTCTTGTCATTATTTTAATTCCTATTGGACTTAGTCTATCTTCTATTTTCTCCGATGATTTTAAAGTCACATGGGCAGCAATAACACAAAGGAATATTGCTAAGAGGACTGCTAATTTATCATTATAGCCCTGCGCTTTTGTCATTAGGACTATTACTGAAGTTATGGCTCCGGGACCTGCCAATAATGGCATTGCAAGAGGGATGACTGCTATATCATCCAATTCTGTTGCAGCTTCCTGTTCTGTTTTTGAATGCCTAACTCCTGAAATTTTCCCATGAAGCATATCTAATGAAATAGTGAATAACAATATTCCCCCTGCTATGCTAAATGCCTGAATGGATATTCCAAAAAATAATAGAATATACTTTCCCATCAGTGCAAAGGTGACCAATATTAAGAGAGTTGCCATTGTGGTTTTTTTTATTATTTTAAGTTTCTCTTCATGAGTGTATTGAGAAGTTAATGCTACGTATATTGGAACTAGCCCAACGGGATTTATTATTGCAAATAATGATGTGAATGCCAGTAATACAAATTGATAATCCATATTTTCCCACTAATTTTTTAAATTATTTATCTGAACTTTTAACTTTTAACCAATTGTGTTAAATCTTCCTATTATGCCATCGTACAAATCAATAACATTTCCGTTTAAGAATGCAGACATTGTGTATATTACCCCTGGTGGCACTATATTTGTTGGAGAGCTCATTCTTGTGAAGTAAACTCTATCAAACCCTAAAAGTCCCCCATAAATCATTCCAGCTAATTTTGGTAGATTTTGAATATTTTCAATGGTTATAACAACTACCGGATCATCGGTGCATGTTCCAGAGTAGCCTATTCCAGGGATTTCAACTGGTTTAGATGATACACTTGAGCTTGAATCGTATCCAAATTTCCTACCTATCTCTTCTACAAACAACGCCATTTCATTTACAATACTTTCGCCACAGTATGTATCAAATGAAACTATTATTGAATCTCCGTATTCTGATCCAGCTTCTGCAATGGCATAGGATACTCCTTCTCCAGCAGTTTCAGGATTTTTACTAACGCCTTCTAGATCATCAAAGCTTTCAGCATGTTTTTTTAACATCTGAAATATTTTTTTGTTGGTTTCTTCTACAAGTTTGTCTGGAACAAGGGATGTAATTACGATGTCGTCCCCAGTAATGTTTGTTAAGGCAGATTTAACCCCAATTTTTGATAGCTCTAATTTTAGTTCTCTTTCTATTTTTTCGTTTACCCTTGGATTTGTCTGAACATCATTTGAAGATATATCCACACCTATCGATGAAATATATAATTGTGACATAGCCGCTCATCTCTTTAAATAGTTGCATCAATGGTTTTACAGATTCCCATAGTCATTACACTCTTTCTCCAGGTTTCTTTCCATTCTTCTTTAAACCTTTTTAGGACGTAATTATCATAGATGTAGTTTAAACTAACATTTGCATCTACCAATATCAGCCCTTCTGCAGGGGCGGGAGAAACACCTTCTCTGTGTTCTTTACTCAAAATTTTATTTAGATATTCGTCCCAGTTTTCAATTTCTTTTTTACCGACCTTGGACAGAACAGAAACCATCCTTCTAACCATATTCCATAAAAAGCTTTTTCCAACTATATCAATTGTAATGAAATATTCGTTCTCACTTAATTTAATATCATATATTGTTCTTATTGGATCTCTTTCTTTGCTTTTGTCCTTTCTAGATAGATTGTGAAATGAATGAGTTCCTATAAGTTTCTTTGAAGCTTTTTTCATCAGTTCAATATCGTGGCCTTCGTTTGGTAGTATATACCTATAATGTCTATAATTTACCGCCGGGATTTCGTCTATCTCTTGATATCCTAGTACCCAAACGCCTTTTCCTTTTAATTTTGAGTAAATATGTGATAAAATTGGCTCTTTTTTCAAATCAACAACTACAAAGTTTCCAAGTGCAGACACCCCTTTGTCGGTTCTTCCTCCGTAGTATATAATTCTCCCATCGTTTAAATAATTACACTCTTCAAGTGTATCCATTAATACATCACAAACTGTATTTTTATGGGGCTGCTTTTGAAAACTGTATCTTCCATCGTAGGCTATTTTTAAGATATACATTTAATCACCATGGGGTACTATCAAAACACAAAATTCTCTACGAGCTCTAACAAATATACTAATCAAGATTTGAAGCAAGAGAATAAATATATAATAAATAGGGACTGACTCCATAACATAGTTAAATAAATTGTACAAATCTTACTTAAATAAAAGTATTTAAAAGATATAAAAAATTAATTCTTTTCTCTATAGTCGTTCCACAATTAATGCAGAATATTGTAAAAAATGGTTGGAACGACTATTCATAGGTGGAATTATGAAGACTTTAATCATCGATCCAAAGATTGCCGGGATATCTGGTGATATGTTTATTTCTGCACTTCTGGATCTCACAGAATCTTTTGAAATAGTTAAACAACTTGAAAATGCCATAAATGAACTTGAAAACTGCCAAGAGTTTAAAGTAGATGTAGTTGAAGAAAAGGTAAATGGGATAATGGCAAAAAAACTCGACATGAAAATATCTGAGGAGAGACTAGAGGATCCTAAAGATTTAAAGGATGCTATAGTTAAAGTATCTAAAAAACTTAATTTGTCCGAAAAAGCCCGTAAAATAACAGAAAATATTATAGATGATCTGATATATGCTGAAAAAAAACTTCATAAAGATCATTTTCATCTTCACGAGGTGGCCTCTCTCGATACCATTTTTGATGTAGTAGGTTCTGTCTTTTTACTCGATAAAAATGGGTTTTTAGACGGAAATATCTATTCCACACCTCCAGCACTTGGGGGAGGGCATGTAAAAATGGAACATGGTATTATACCAGCTCCAGCTCCTGCAACCCTTGAAATTTTGTGCAAACATAAGATAAAGTATTCAAACTTACAGGCAAACTTTGAACTTACAACACCAACAGGAGCTGCGATTTTGGTAAATGTTATAGATAAAATTGTTGATGTTTATCCTCCAACAACTCCAATTAAGGTAGGTTATGGGGCAGGGATAAGGAGGATGAAGGACATCCCAAATGTTCTTAGGGTAGTTGAAGGAATGGAGACATCCAAACTTAAAGAGAGAACGGTTATTCTTGAGACAAATGTGGATGATGTTCCAGGGGAAGTTATTGGCTATACTGTGGAAAGGCTTTTAAGAGAAGGAGCTCCTGATGTTTTCGTAACATCTGCAATGGGTAAAAAGAACAGGCCTGTGGATATTATTTCGGTAATTGCCCCTTATTCAAAATACGAAAAGTTTGTGGAAATTCTTATGGAAGAAACAGGAACTTTAGGGGTAAGAATAAACGAATTCACAAAGATAAAAGCATGTCGATCAGAAAAACTGCATGAAATTAAATTATGTGGTAAAAAATTTCAATTCAATGTTAAAATCTCAAAATTGGGGGATAAAGTAGTAAATATAAAGCCAGAGTATGAAGATCTAAAAAAAATAGCAAATGAATTAAATATTCCACTTAGGAGTGTTGTAAGGGCCGCAAATGAAAAAATTAGAGAGGTTTATAATTTTTAGTATATATTTATCTGATTTTTAAATCCATACCTGGATACGAGCTCTTTTTTCTTCAACTTTTGTAACCACACTGTTATGAACTTTTTTACGCCAATAATGGTTTACGCTCATTAAATTTGATTCAACACTCCATGTAGACCTTACTACCCCAATATTTCTCCTTTTTTACAGCTGATTCTCTAACTTTTATTAGAACCCCTCAGTTTATATGTCCGCCAATGATTTTGATTTAGTTAAGGTTTATAATACTACGTATCCAGGGTATGATCAATTAGATTTTTCCAAAGGTATCTCCCCTTAAACCTCTTCTCAACGTTTCTAAAGAAATAACTTCATCATGAGCTATATTTCCTAAATTTACACTATTGCCAAATCTGAGTATAAATTCAACTTGCTGGTTCTTATTTGGGGCTTCAAAGATAATTTTTTCAATATCTACATTTTCAGCAAGTGTTTCAAGTTCGTCTTTCTTTATCTTTCCACATTCGTCGAATAGTCCTATCGATCTACCACTTTCTCTTCCTTCCATAATCACATAATCTGCTCCGGCTTTTAAGTCGTGATTTATAAGTTCTATTCTGTCCTCTATGGATAGTTCTTTGTCTTTTTCAATACTCTTTTTTCCTACTTCAGTAATTGCAAGAAATCCTTCGTTTTTAACTTTCTTTATTGCATATGCTCGGTCTTCCAGGCTTAAGTCCATTGAACCATCGGATATTTCTATACACTCAAATCCTAGTTCTTTACATTCATCCAAATATTCCTGAAAAACCCCTTTTAAAAAAGAAGCTTCAAATAGTGTTCCTCCAGGATACACTTTAATTCCGTATTCTTTGTAGTATCTTATTTTTTCTTTTAAAACATCCCGTTCTTGAACTGCACTGGTTCCCCATCCAAATTTAGCAAATGTTATGTATTTTCCACAGGTTTTAAGGTAGTCTTTGGTGAAATGGGGAGGTAAACCTTTGTCTAAAACCATTGTTACTCCATTTCTAGTATTAATATTTAAAAATGAAAATGCGTTCATATTTATCACATCCTTTCTTATAAGAAAAAATCATATGGTGATTAGTACTAAAATGATATTATTAAACAATATAAGGACGATAATTTATATAATTGTCGATTTCTTTAAGAAATTCTTTTTATAATACGATTTGGATAATTGGAATTATTAATAGTTATAGATCATAATAACATGTACATTATAATTTATAAGTATTAGATGAATAGGGGATTATAGTGGTGTATATTACATTACACCAATAATACAGTTATTTATGGGTATATTAATTATTCGTTGAATTAAAAATAAAGTAGTTTTTTGTATTTTTAAATTTTATAATATCTATAAGTTAGTTAAAATGCACACTACTATAAATTATAATCGAATAATATGACATATGGCTTTAAAACATTTGGAGATGGTTTTATGAGAATTACTAGAATGCATGGTGCTGGCGGAAAGGTTATGCAAGACCTAATTAAAAATACAATTTTAGGTAATTTGGAGAATACCTCTGTAAATGGAGGAATAGGATTAAAGGATCTAGATGACGCATCGACAATACCTATAGGGGATAAAGAAATTGTTTTTACAGTTGACGGTCATACAGTTAAGCCAATATTTTTCCCAGGTGGCGATATTGGAAGATTATCTGTCTGTGGTACGGTGAACGACCTTTCGGTTATGGGGGCAAAACCCCTTGCTATTTCCTTGTCCTTGATACTTCCAGAAGGTTTTGATATAGAAAAACTTGATAGAATCATGAAATCCATAAATGAAGCTTGTAAAGAAGCAAATGTTTCAGTAATAACCGGGGATACAAAAGTTTCAAATGTAGATGATATTATAATCTCATCTGCAGGAATTGGGATTGTGGATACTGGAAAGGCGATAAGAGACTGCGGAATGAAAGAAGGAGATACCATAATAGTTTCTGGAAATATTGGAGAACATGGAATGGCGATTTTACTTACGAGGGAAGGATTTGATTTTGAGACTGATTTAAAATCCGATGTTGCACCTTTGAATGAATTGATTCATAAGGTTTTAGATGAGGGGATAGAAGTTCATGCTATGAAGGACCCTACAAGGGGAGGTTTGGCAGATTCCTTAAATGAGATGGCAGAAAAAAGCGGTTTGGGAATAACCATATACGAAGATAAAATACCAATAAGTGATGAAGTGCAGTCAATAGCCGATGCTCTTGGAATAGATCCCCTAACAGTTGCAAATGAAGGTAAGGTAGTAATGGCAGTTAAAAAGGATGATGCAGAAAGAGCTCTAGAAATTTTAAGAAGTCACCCTCTTGGAAAAAATGCTCAAATAATTGGCGAGGTTACCTCAGAATACAATGGGGTTTTAATGGAAACCATCGTAGGAAAAAGAATAATTGATACGCCGATAGGGGACCCTATCCCAAGGGTATGTTAATTTTGATGAAATCGAAACTTTGTTTCGAGCATGAAATTGCAAAGCAATTTCAAGCTTTGAAAGTTGAAAACTTTCAATGCAACGAAAACCTAAACGTTTTCGTTCAACTTTTTTTAAAAGTTTCATGTGGGATCCTGTCCCAAGGGTATGTTAAAGAGTATCAATATCAGTTCCACCGAATAAAATAGAATAAATAAAAAAATAGAAAGAAAATGCTTGGTAGTGCCTTTTAGATAGTTAATAAGGAACTGGTAATCCATTCTCCTTCCAACCCTTTTATAAAAAGTGTTGGATCCCAAAACTGAAAGCTTAATCATCCAACGAAGTTTCGTCGAACTCACGAAACTTTTTGCATTATCACGGTAAAGCCGTGAGTAATTAAAGATTCTAATAAGGAACTGGTAATCCAATTTCTTTTCTATGTTCGATTTCTTTTGCGTTTTTCTCTTTTTTAGTTAGTGATAGTTTCTCAACTAATCCTAAACCAGGTTTAACTTC
>JAALLO010000018.1_pt1 | contig 56902 bp, 54 predicted proteins | sample 7245941 | NCBI WGS metagenome assembly JAALLO01 (sample SAMN13049198, study PRJNA578106) | oil field metagenome | isolation source: filtered produced water from oil reservoir A2 | place: USA:offshore Texas | collected 2016 | reverse complement strand
TATATGTATCTTGCAAACCAAGTACATTGGCAAGGGACTTAAATTACTTAAATGAACTAGGCTACAAAACTATAGAAGTTCAACCAGTGGACATGTTTCCTCACACGACACATGTGGAGACGGTGGTAAAACTACAACGCCAGAACCCTTGATTTTACTGGAGTTCAAGCACTTTTATGAGTTCTTCAGTTTCAGTAAAAACAGTGAAAATTACCACCAAAAAGACCTAAAAAGTAGTATCAGAATCAAAGTCGTTATATGACATGGTACGTGGGAACACGTCTACCAACAGTCAGTTTTAAGTTTCAATAATTGAAAATAGGTAGCAAAAAATCCTGAATTCGTGGAATAAGAATTCAGGATTTTTTATTGCGTAAATTTCAAATTATTAGGGGTGAATTATCGGTTTGTTCTTCTAATTGAATTAGGTAGCATGACATCAATTTCGCTATCTGAAAATGTTTGTTCTTCCTCTGTTTTTAATGCTCTTTGTGCGAGTTGATAACTCTTTGAATCAGTGCGAGGATAATTCAGATAGACTTCGTGAGTTCTTTGTTGTAAATCATCTCTTTTTTCTCTTATTTCTTCAAGGGTCAAATCTTCAAAATCAGTCAGCAAACTTACATATTCTTCTCTAATTTTCCACAATAGATCAGAAGCTGATTTGTGCTTATTTGATTTCTCTATTAATTCAAAATTTTTGGCATATGAATTGAGAACTAAAAGTATTGTGGATAAAATTGCCGCAAGTATAGTTGCAGCTGTTTTATTTGAAAGTAGAGTAGTAATGATACTTCCTGTAGTTAATGCTGATAGTATTATCTGCCAAAGTTTTATCCGGCTATTAAGTGTTTCTAAACGATGTATTAGTTTATCTCGACAAGTTTGTGAGTATGTAACTCTACCATAAGCTTCTCGTATTTGTGATTCGATTTGATAACCGATTTTATCCTGGGAATTTCGTTCCATAGATCTCCCTCCATGCTTGTTTTGATGAATAATGTTGATTGTTACTTTCATATGCGATTGCATCAAGTGAATTAGTATAAGCGGTTGCAGCTTTAGTTTGAAAATTTCCTTTTTTCCATACATATCTATTGCTTCCAGGTGCATACCAATAACTTTGAGAGGTATCTATATTTTTAAGAAATTCGAAGAAATCTCTACTCATAAAATCATAGTACAAATAGGATTTATCATTATATTTCCAATCTTTTATGAACTTATATGCTAGAGTATCAATCAATATACCGTTAAGAGGAACATTGCATGTAACTTTCCATGCACGAGCCATTCGACAAAGTCGTTTGAGATTCTTGTTAGTTGTACTGTTCATTGAATTCATTGCTTCAATCTCTTTACGTGGATCTGTAGTTTTGTGTCAGGATATGTGTAGCTATTATCCTTGTTGATGAAGGCTGGGACAATTTCAAAATCAATACCATCAGTAAAATTGATACCGATAACCTGTCCGTCCCCCTTTATATATGATTTATTTAGCCAGTTGCAAAACTCTGCAACTGTTAAAAAAACTTTATTTTAATTGTGTTTTCAAAAAGGATTTCCCCCATTAGATGTCGAATTATTAATATATTCCCCAATACATTAAAAAATAACCTAATGAAAGGAGATCCTTTATGAAAACAAATTGTAAACAAGTTAGTTTTAGTGATTTTTTTGAAGAATTTAATCAGTTAGTAGATACCAAAAAGCCTATGATTCTAAAATATTTCGAGGATTATATTGATATCAACTCTTTAATTCCTCATGAGTTCTATGATAGCTATTATTCTAGTACTGGTCGCCCAAGAGATTATTCCCTTGAATCTATGATTTCAGCTTTGATATTTAAATGCTTTTTTTCAATACCAACTATTTCAATTCTTATCATTTTTTTATCAATATCTTCTGAATTGCGTAAAGCCTGCGGCTTTGAATCAATACCTCATAAATCTCAGTTTTCAAGATTTTTAACTGATTTTTATCATGAGATTAATTTAATGTTTCATAATTTAGTAAACCTTACTGAACCTATTTGTAATGAGATTGATAGCTTTAGATCATCAATTTTAATATCTGATACTACTGGTTTTGAAGCTTATGTTAAAGAAAACAACCCTAAATTCTTCGAATCCTTTTTAACTGCAAGTAAGAAGTATGCTAAAGTACTTGAGAAAAATGGTAAATCTAAGGATTTTGACATACATAAGCATGCATATTCTAAAATGCCTAAAGCCGCCTCAGCTAACGCTGATATTAAACTTTCCCATCTTAACGGACATTTTGGTTATTATTTAAAGTCCAATGTAGTTACTAATGGGCTAGGTATTGTAAGACATATTGATTTTTATGATCCTATCAATAATATACAAATTGATGACCCTAAATCTCTTAAGTATAAATATGATTCCAAAACTTTAATTCCCGTTTTAGAAAATTTCTTCTCATTTCATCCACACTTTAGTTATACTCACTTTTTAGGTGATAGTGGTTTTGATGCATATGATAACTACCAGTATTTATATGATGATAAAGAAATGATTCCTATCATTCCAATAAATCCTCGAAATCAAAGTGATTTGCCTCAGCCAGGTTTTAATGAACTAGGGATTCCAACCTGTCCAAAGGACCCTTCACTTCCAATGAAATTTGATGGAGTTACAAGAGAAAAAGGTCGCTCAGATAGGGTTAAATGGCTATGCCCTAAATCTAAGAAAACCAGAATAAATGGTAAAACTACCTATATTCTTTCCTGTGATAACCCCTGTACTTCATCACCTTGTGGTAGAGTTAAACAAATAGCTGTAAAATCAGACTATCGTCTTAATTCAGTAATTCCTCGCGATAGCGACGATTGGAAAAATCTTTATAAAATACGTACTGTCTGCGAAAGAGCTATCGCTCAAATTAAGTCTTTAATTGCAATAGAATCTTCAAAGCTTAAAAATACAACAAGTATAAAGAGTACTGTTTTACTGGCTGGAATTACTCAGCTTATAGCATTAATAATGCTTTATAAAACAGGAAATCTTAAGCATCCAAGAGCTGTTAAATCTCTTTGTGCCTAACGGCTTAAGTTATTAATCAACTCAATATAAATATTTTTCAAGGTGTTTTATACACGTGTCAGGATATGTGTAGCTATTATCCTTGTTGATGAAGGCTGGGACAATTTCAAAATCAATACCATCAGTAAAATTGATACCGATAACCTGTCCGTCCCCCTTTATATATGATTTATTATATGTTTTTTGAATAACTTGTTTTACTTCTTGAAGTAACGCAGATTGGCCATTTGATGTATAGTTATTAAATTTAACATACGTTTCATAAGGTAGCTGAACAATCATATCGATATCACTTGTAAATATCTCTGTTCCTCGACCATATGAACCAACGTATAAACTATGATTTGTATCAGAGGTGCTATTATAATAATCAATGTTTATACGCTTCGTAATTTGTTTATATCTTGATTGTATATTACTAACAACTGTATCGCTCATTTTTAGATTTTTGCAAAATTCACTGAAATAATCACTTACTGACATTTTAACCCTCCATTTTATCCATATTAATAATTCTAAATTATGCTTCATTGTAAAATAAAATTGAACTAAATAAAAATCCATAGAGAGTAATCCTATGTTAAGATTGAATCACCAAAAAACAAACTTGACAGAAAGGATACTCACTATGGACTACCCTAAGATTACCACAGAATCACGAAAACATAAACACCTAAGTTATGAAGAACGCATGACAATCCAAATTCGCCTAAAAGATGGCTGTACAGCATATCGTATCGCAAAGGAGCTTAAGCGCCCTATCAACACCGTTATCAATGAAATAAAACGAGGCACAGTGCCACAAATCATTCAGAATAAAAAGGTGATGGTCTATTTAGCCGATGCTGGTGAGGCAATCTATAAGCGTAATCGCAAGCACTGTGGACGTAAGTTTAAGCGTTTCATATGCTCCGATTTCATAGAAGACGTATGCGAAAAAATAAAAGATAAAAACTGGTCAGTCGATGCAGCAGTTGGATTCACGACTAAAAGTGGTAAATACATTCAAGAAGATACAGTGTGTACTAAAACACTGTATCACTACATTGATCTAGGCTTGCTTGAGATTACCAACCTCGATTTGCCACTCAAAGTACGCAGAAATACCAAACCAAAACGCATTCGCCATCATAAGATGAAACTAGGTACAAGTATAGATGAGCGTCCCAAATCTGTTGACAGCAGAGAAGAATTTGGTCACTGGGAGATTGATACTGTCAGAGGTTTAAAATCCAAGGAAGACAATGTCCTTCTGACAATTACTGAACGCCAAACTCGAAATTCTATCATTAGATTGATTCCATCTAAGACTGCTGATGCGGTAAAAAAGGCGCTCGAAGAAATCAAGACACTTTTCGGCTCTAAATTTAGTCAAGTATTCAAAACAATTACAGGCGATAATGGTTTAGAATTTGCTGAATTGTCTACGCTTGAGAAGGATACGGAGACAAAGGTTTACTTTGCGCATCCTTATTCTTCTCATGAACGTGGTACTAACGAACGTCATAATGGTTTGATCAGAAGATTTATACCTAAAGGTGTTCAAATATCAAAGTTTGATATCGAGCACATCGCTTTTATAGAGGATTGGTGTAATCAACTTCCGAGAAAAATTCTTGGTTATCGATCACCTGAAGAACTCTTTGATGAAGCGCTTGATATCATATATTCATGTGAATAATTTCAGTCTTAAAAAACTAGTTCAATTTATTATTGCAATTTAGGAATTCTAAATTATATTCTTTCCCCGTTCTTATCAACAAAATACCCTTCAAACTCACAATCCAAAGCCTCGGCAATGGCATCTAATTCGCTCATCGAGAAATTATCTCGTTTGAGCTTATTCGCCATGTTTTGATTTGTAGTGCCAAGTCGATTGCTTAGTTCTATGATTGTAATATTCCTTCTTTTAAGCAAGATTCGGATTTTTTCACCCATCGTTAATTTCATTAATTATCACCTACCTGAGTTAAATAATACACCTAATAGTGAATTTGTGCAATAAAATAGATGAAACATTGAATATATTAATTATAAAGTGTAATATCACATTAATAAGTGAATTTCGGAAAGGAGCAAAAAATATCATGAGTAAAATAATTGCCGTCGCTTCACAAAAAGGTGGAGTGGCAAAAAGTACAACGTGCAGGAATGTAGCAACGATTTTAGCAAAGGAGGGGTACAGTGTCTTGGCAATCGATACGGACAATCAAGCTTCAATGACTGACTGTTTCGGAATAGTTAAGCCTGAAACTTTAGATACGACACTATATCATCTGATGATGGCAGTGATGAATGAAGATGATCTTCCTCCTAAAGAAAGTTACATTATCAAGAGTGATGGTGTTGATGTGATCCCCAGCAGTATTGAAATGTCTGCCATTGAAATGAACTTGGTCAGCACAATGAGTCGGGAATATGTACTAAAAACAATTACTGAACAGCTAAGAGAAGATTACGATTACATCATTGTAGATTCAGCACCTTCTTTAGGACTTATGACATTGAATGTATTGGCTGCCTGTGACAGTGTATTAATACCGGCAACACCGGAATATCTATCTGTCAAAGGGCTTGAGCTATTACTTCAAACGATTATGAAGATCAAGCGTAGAATCAACCCCAATATTACATTTGAAGGAATTCTCTTAACGATGTTTGATGAACGAACCAATCTTTCAAAGAACATGATTGAGATGGTTGATGAGGCATATGGCGAGCATATCAGAGTATTCGATATTAGAATTCCTAAATCTGTAAAGGTCGGAGAAGCCAATCTTCAAAGTAAGTGCATTGTGGATTATATGCCAATGAACAAGGCTTCCGTTGCTTATCAAGAATTGACAAAGGAGTTGATTAACCATGGATAAAACGAAAATGAAAAAAGTGGAAACATTTGCGTCCATATTTGGAGATGACTATAACAAGGAACCAACAGAAAAAGCTGTTGGGACGACCACATTAAAGCTTGCTGATCTGGCACCATTTAGAAACCATCCCTTCAAACTTTATGAAGGGGAACGCTTCAATGATATGGTTGAGAGTATTAAAAATTATGGCGTTATAGTACCTATTGTCGTTAGAAAAGTTGACGATAAATATGAAATTCTATCAGGTCACAACAGAGTTAATGCGGCAAAAGAAGCAGGATTAACTGAAGTTCCTACAGTTATTAAAGAGGGACTCACTGAAGAAGAAGCAACATTGATTGTGACAGAAACAAATTTGATGCAGAGATCATTTATGGAGCTTGCGCATTCAGAAAGAGCAACTGTGATTGCTACAAGGCACAGTGTCATGAAAAGCCAGGGAGTAAGAACGGATTTATTGAGTGAGATTGAGAAATTGTCAAAGGCTCCGAATATTGAAGATGATCTAACTTCATGCCCAATGGGCACGAAGTTAGATACAAAAAAGGAAATTGGAGATAAATATGATTTGTCATCACGATCGGTAGCCCGTTATTTGCGTATTAACGAGTTGAGTTCAGCGTTAAAAAACTTAGTAGACGAAGGCAAAATCGCCATGCGAGCCGGTGTAGACCTTTCATATTTATCGCAGGAAAATCAAGAAATGGTTGAAGCGATTATTTCAGAAGATACATTCAAGGTAGACATGAAGAAAGCAGCTCTTTTAAGAAGATATGAAAAAGAGGGCAACCTGAACTGGAATACTGCAAAACAGATCATCAGCGGTGATGTTCTAAAAAGCACAGGTAAGGTAAAACCTTTCAAGATTCAACCGACCATCATATCGAAATATTTTAAGCCAAATGATGACAAGAAGGCTATTGAAGAAACCATTGAAAAAGCTCTGGATTTTTACTTTAGTCAAATGAAAGAGCAAATGCATGATCTAGAGGAGGGGGAGGAGATGATTGAGTAGACTAACGGAAATCAAAGAGATTTATGATTATATCCTAAGTGAAATCATAAAGGATGAGCAGGCGTGGAAAGACTTTCTTACATTCCATGCGAAGGTTTATAAACACAGTTTCAAAAATGCAGTGCTCATTTATGCACAGAGACCGGAAGCAACATTGGTCGCTGATATGGAAATCTGGAATCGTCGTATTGGTCGGTGGATTAACAGGGGGGCCAAGAGCATTGCTGTCTTTGATGATCAGAGTGACTATTTGAGACTTAAGTATTTGTTTGATATCGAAGATACTCATGGTAAACCCCATACCATACCAAGGGTTTGGCAACTGAGTAATGAAATTGAAACAGAGTTGTTGAATCGTTTTCAGGCGAATACTTTTTCGGAATGGATTTCAAGACGCACTTATGAAACAGTTAATGAACACATTAATGAAATTCAAATTAATCTTCAGAAAGAAGTTCCAAAGACCAAATTATCCGGTTTGCCCATTGAAGGTGTGACAAAAGAATTTGTTCAGTCTCTGGTAGATAGTGTGGAATACATGACAGCAATCCGATCGGGTATTAAAGTACCGAAATTAAGTAATCTTGATGCCTTTAGAACCATTACCGATTTTGATACAAAGGCATTAACCTTACAATTGGGGCATCTGACAAGTACCATTTCAGAACAACTATTGAGAGAAGTTGAAAGAGAAATCAAATCAATTAAGAGTGAAAAAAGGAGCGTGAGTGACGATGAAAGCCGTGGAGCTGAATTATCAGGAAACGAAAGGAGTTTACCATCCGCAGATTCAAGTATCACAGGAAGTAGACTACGACAAGAAACCGCTGGGGAAATACGGTCAGATGGCGTTGAATTATCTGAAAGCGGAGCACATCAATCAATACAATTATCTACTGACGGAGGGGACGCTGCTTCGAAAGATGCATCAAGTGAACGAGGAAGCATGGGAGCGGATGGAGAAACTACAACAGCAGATGTTAACGGTGGAACCAATACAAGATCCGACGAATACGTACCTGAGCTTTCGTCACAGGGAGATGATTCGGACGAGAGCAGAGGAAGTCGTATTGAAGGAAATTGTATTCAAAGAAAGATAGAATCAGAAGTTGAGCTACCTGAGCGTAGCTCTTTTTTTGTGCCGTTATCGAATGAAGAAATCATTGAAACCGTATTACTCAGAGGGTCTAACTTTGCCGGTGGTAAACAGCGTATTGTTGATTTTTTCGCAGACAACCATAATGCAAAAGAAAAGGCAGACTTTTTAAAAAATGAATATGGAACAGGTGGGTCTTCAATTACTTTTTCGGAGAATCAAAGTGGTTTTGAAAATCATGACAGTAAGGGCATCAAAATTGATATCTACAAAGTGGATGAAGATATCAAGTTGTCGTGGGCAAAAGTTGCTGCCGGTATAGAGTATTTGATAGAAAACGGCAAATATTTTGAAGCTCGTTATCACAATGATGAACCGCCAGTGAGAAAGGTATCTTATCAACCAACCTTGTTTGACATGCCACAGAAGGATAATGATATAAGAAATGAAAATTATCAGAAGTTGATGAAGATAGCCCCAGGCATTTTAAATGGTCGCTATCGTTATATGAAACTAAAAGCCCCAGGATTTATGGATCTTGTCATAGAAAGACTCTATGAAAATAGAATTTCCCTTTCTCATTATTATGAACAGAATGGGGATTTGATGAGTGATCCGGATATGGAGCTTATTGTTGATCATAATAAAAAGACATTAACAGCAGCTACTTTTCAACAAGATAATCTAGCGATTTATCATGAAGCCTATCAGGGTGATGAATTAATAGATCCGGACATGGAAGATGAACTCAATAACTTTTTAAAAGATTGGTTATCCAATATATCAAGGCAAGGTCATATTGTTTACAAGGCCTATTATTCAGAAGATGTGGTCGAAGAAAATGAAGAACCGTTGTTTGATGAGCGTGGCAACGAAGTGTTGGTTAAATTAGAAGAAGAATCAGATGATTTATTGGATCTGGAAATAGATAATACTGATGATCAAATGATTCAAAAACAGACAAAAATCAACTATCGATTTTCGGCAGAAGATGAAATAGGTATTGGTGGATTAAAAACAAAATTCAGAGCCAATGTTGAAGCAATCAAGACTTTAAAAGTTATTGAAGAAGAAAATCGAATGGCAACAGACAAAGAGCAATCTATCTTAGCTAGATACGTGGGGTGGGGAGGGATGCCCCAAGCTTTTGACATAAGTGCTGGTGGTTGGAGTAATGAATATGGTGAATTAAAAGGATTACTATCTCAAGAAGAATATGATAGCGCTAAGGCATCAACACCGAATGCCCATTATACAGCACCGATTGTTATTCAGAGTATCTATCTAGCCCTTGATAGTTTTGGTTTTAAACAAGGCAATATTTTGGAACCTTCCATGGGTGTTGGTAATTTCTTTTCCCACCTTCCAGAATCTATGAACAAGTCAAAACTCTTTGGTGTTGAACTGGACGACATATCCGGTCGAATATCTAAACAGCTTTACCAGAAGGCAGACATTCAGGTAAAGGGATTTGAAGAAACCCAATATGAAGATAACTTCTTTGATGTAGCCATTGGCAATGTTCCTTTTGGTAATTACAAAGTATATGACAGAATCTATGATAAACACAATTTTATGATTCATGATTATTTCTTTGGAAAAACACTGGATAAAGTACGTCCTGGCGGAATCATTGCTTTTGTTACCAGTAAGGGAACCATGGATAAAAAGGACCAGAGTGTCAGGAAATATATCAATGAACGTGCTGAACTCATAGGTGCCATCCGATTACCGAACACGGCATTCAAGGATAATGCCAATACGGATGTAACGGCAGATATACTTTTCCTAAAGAAAAGGGAACGCAGATCGGTGGAATTACCAACATGGTTGTCTGTTGAAGTGAATGAAAATGGGGTCCCCGTCAATCAATATTTCATTGACAATCCCCATATGATGCTTGGCGAGATGGTGTTTGATGAACGCATGTTTGGTCGTGAGAGTCGCTATACCACCTGTATAAATACCGATGGTAATTTTAATCTGGAAGATGCCCTCATGAATGCGGTTAGTCATTTAAAAGGAGAAATTGGGTATTACGAACATAAGCCAGATGAAGCCAGCGAAGATTTACCGGCTGATTCAAAGTATAGGAATTACTCTTATGCGTTCATCGATGACAAGCTCTATTTTAGAGAGAATTCCATGATGAGAAGGATGGATTACACTGGAAAAACTTTGGAGCGCATCCAAGGCATGATGGCCATTCGGGATATTACAAGAGAGATCATCGCACTGCAAATGGAAGGTTGTACAAAAGAGACCTTAGAAGAAGCACAAGAGCGATTGAATAAGTTGTATGATGAATTTACTCATGACTACGGCTATCTTGTTTCAAGACCGAATGCCAATGCTTTTCGTGATGACAATGACTATCCTCTTTTATGTTCACTGGAGGTTGAAGACGAAGAACATCAGATTACAAAAGCGGATATGTTCTCAAAGCAGACAATCAAACCCTATGAATCCATAACCAATGTTGATTCAGCCTTTGAAGCGTTGACGGCATCGTTAAATGAAAAGGGTATTGTTGACTTGTCATTTATGTCAGAGCTTTATGATGAAGAACCAGAAATCATTATTGAAGAGCTGAAACAAGACATTTATTTGAACCCTGAACGATTTAATGAAGATGATACATTAAGAGGTTGGGAAACAGCAGATGCCTATCTATCCGGTGATGTACGGCAAAAGCTGAAATTTGCAAAAGTATTTGCAGAGCTAAATCCGGAACTCTTTTCAAAAAACGTCATTGCCTTAGAAAAGGTACAACCCGTTGAACTTGAAGCAAGTGATATTGATGTCAGGTTAGGCACAACATGGATAGAACCTTCAGATTATGAACAATTCATCTATGAGACCTTGAAGACGCCAAGATATTATCATAACACTGGTGGAAGAAATGAAATCAAGGTACATTACAACAATTACAACGCCAGTTTCGGTATTGAAAACAAAGGTGTGGACGGGTATTCTGTCTCAGCCAAAGAAACCTATGGGACATCAAGAATCAATGCTTACTACATTATTGAAGACAGCTTAAACCTTAGAAATTCAACGGTAAAGGATCGTGTTGAAGATGGTGACACGGTTAAATATGTTATCAATAAGAAAGAGACCATGCTGGCCAGAGAAAAGCAATCACAGATCAAACAAGAATTTAAGGAATGGCTATTCAAAGATCCTGAAAGGCGGAAAAAGTATGTCAGTTATTATAATCAGAACTACAATAATATTCGCCTTAGGGAGTATGATGGCAGTCATTTGAAGTTCCCCGGTATGAATCCGGATATCAAATTAAGAGAACATCAGACCGCAGCTATCTCACGAATACTTTACGGCGGGAGTACACTTCTAGCCCATTCAGTGGGAGCAGGAAAGACCTTTGAAATGGTGGCCAGCTGTATGGAGCAAAAGCGTTTAGGACTGATAAACAAGGCTATCTTAGTTGTTCCTAATCATTTGACGCAACATATCGGCAGTGAATTCTTAAGACTGTATCCGTCAGCCAATATCCTTGTGACGACCAAGAAAGATTTTCAAAAATCGAATCGGAGACGTTTCGTCAGTCGTATCGCTACCGGTGCTTATGATGCAGTTATTATGGGCCATTCGCAGTTTGAGAAAATTCCCGTATCAAAAGAGCGTCAGGAAGAAATGATTCATCGGCAGATCAATGATATATCTGCAGCTATTGCAGATGCCAAAAGAAGCAATGGTGAAAACTGGAGCATCAAACAAATGGAAAAACTTAAGCTATCACTGACAGCCGAGATCAAACGTCTTCATGACAGCCCTAAAGATGATGTCATCAATTTTGAAGAACTAGGTGTTGACTGTATCTACGTTGACGAAGCCCATTACTTTAAAAACTGTGCTGTGTTTTCTAAAATCAGAAATGTGGCAGGCATATTCAATACTAGAAGCAAGAAATCCATGGATATGTTGATGAAGACCCAGTATATTCAAGAAATAAATCAAGGCCGTGGCGTTATTTTTGCTACAGGAACGCCAATCAGTAATAGTATGTCGGAAATGTATGTTATGCAGCGTTATATTCAAAACAAAGAATTGGAAGCCAGAGGTATTCATCATTTTGATGCTTGGGCAGCACAGTTTGGAGAAGTCGTATCCAGTTTGGAATTGGCACCAGAAGGAACTGGTTATCGATATAAAAGCCGATTTGCAAAGTTTACCAATTTACCGGAGCTAATGACGATTTTTAAGAATATGGCTGATGTAAAAACAGCAGACATGCTTAAGCTACCCATTCCCAAACTTAAAGGTGATGGACATAAACTGGTTTCATCAGATGCCAGTGAATTTACAAAAGAGATCATGGAGAGCTTTGTTGAAAGGGCAAGTGATATAAGAAATGGTTTAGTTGATCCTCGAACCGACAACATGCTTAAGATAACGAACGAAGCGAGATTATTAGGTCTTGATCCAAGACTGCTATATGCAGATGCACCCAATGAACCAGATAGTAAAGTCAACAAATGCATTGAAACAGTTTATGAAGAATACCAACAGAGCAATGATATCAAAGGAACGCAAATCATATTTTGTGATGTAGGAACGCCTAATTCAGATGGGCGTTTTTCTATTTACCCTTATATCAAGGATGCATTGATCCAAAAAGGCATTCCTGATGATGAAGTTTGTTTTATTCATGATGCAAAGAGTGAAGCACAAAGAGAAAGCCTTTTTGCAGATATGCGTAGTGGTAATAAGCGGATCATCTTAGGGTCAACAGCCAAGATGGGAACCGGAACCAATATTCAGGATCGTTTAATTGCCTTACATCATCTCGACTGCCCGTGGCGTCCAAGTGACTTGGAGCAGCGTGAGGGAAGAATTCTAAGACAAGGAAATCAAAACGAAGAAGTTAACATCCATCGGTACGTTACAAAAGGGACTTTTGACGCGTACTTATGGCAAATTGTAGAGAATAAGCAACGCTTCATCAGCCAGATTATGACAGGAAAATCTGTTGCGAGAAATGCAGAGGATATCGATGAAACTGTACTGTCTTTTGCAGAAGTTAAAGCACTGGCAACGGGGAACCCATTAATAAAAGAGAAGATGACGGTTGATAATGAAGTCAGTCGATTGAGTCTGCTTAAATCGGAGTATAACAGCAGACGTTATGCAATGGAGGATAATTTCACCTACAGGTATCCAAAGTTGATTCAGCAGTCAAAACAACGTCGTGAGGGTCTGATTAAAGATATCAGTAAACGTGACATGAACAAGCATGAGGCATTTCAGATTATGATTAACGGCAAGTATTTTGATGAAAGAGAAAAAGCAGGAACTTATTTGCAGGTTCTGTTATCAAAGGCTGAGCCGGATAAGGAAATACATGTTGGTACATTTAACGGGTTTGACCTTATGATTTTGAAGAATAACTTCTTTGGACAACACAAGATGTTGCTTCATGGACAACAGAAGTATGAGGTTGAATTCGGGGATAGCCCACACGGTAACATGGTGAGACTTGAAAATTTGATGGAAGGACTTGAAAAACGTCTTGAAAAAACAGAAAGTCAGATAGATGAGTATGAACGGGACCTAACTCAATCCAAAGAAGAATGGGAAAAGCCCTTTATGTATGAGGATGAGCTAAATCAAAAACTAGGTAGACAATTTGAACTGAATGCTGAACTGGATATGGATAAAGGAGACGAGGGCATAACAGTTAGTGAAGATGATTTTAATGAAGATACGGTAATTGAAGATGATGAAGAAATAACAGTTTAGCAGGGATATAGTCCCTGCTATTTCTAGTGCGCCCGGCATGGGCGCAATCTAATGGGTGAAAGTCCCTAGTGCGGGTTAACAGTGCCAAGCACATAGCTTAAGGCAAGGGTGCCCTCGGTGACGGGGAATCTGAAGGAAGCCGACGGCAAACTTCTGGTCCGACGAACAGAAACCACATACAAGGCATATGCCTGCTGGATAAGATTGCTAGATAAATCAAAGTCCAAAACTGTTCAGAGCAGGTGGTGTAAATGTGGCGGATAGATGGAAGGAAAGATTGCGTTCTTACCCGGGGAGGTCTCATGGACATGTGGAAACAGAGTATGAAGCATGGAGTAAAGCTTGCCATGAGAAGTCAGCCGAGGCCATAGTACCTATAGGTTTGCCGAAAGGAAAACCTGCGGTCATGAACGCGGGGGAAGGGCCGAACTTTAGGAGATGAGAGTCAATGAATGTTACCGAAACTGAAAAGAAATGCAGACAACTTCATAAGAGGGTCAATCACAGAAGGTACCTGCGGAACAGGGAGAGCAAATGATGGCGCATGATTCACAGAGGATAACTGAAAACAACCTCATCGACGGTTACTCTAGGAAGCAGGACCTACTTGAAAGTATCTTGGCAAAAGAAAACATTGCAAGAGCAGTGAAACGGGTCAAGAGAAATAAAGGAGCATCAGGGATTGACGACATGGAAGTCACAGAGATTGACGACTATATCGAAAAGAACTGGGTTACCTTAAGCGAGGAGATTCTGAGTGGCAAGTACAAGCCACAAGCAGTCAGACGGGTAGAGATACCCAAGGAAGAGAAAGGTAAGGTCAGAAAACTAGGGATACCGACAGTGATTGACCGTGTTATCCAACAAGCGATAGCGCAGGTACTTAGTCCGGTGTTCGAGAAACAGTTCGATGACAAGAGCTTTGGATTCAGACCGAAGCGAAGTGCCCATGATGCCTTGAAAGTGTGTCAGAAGAACATTACAGAAGGATACAGGTATGTGGTGGATATGGACTTGGAGAAGTACTTTGATACCGTGAACCATAGTAAGCTAATACAGTTACTGGGTGAAAGCATCAAGGATGGACGAGTCATATCCTTAATCCATAAGTACCTAAATGCCGGTGTGATAATACTGCACAAGTTCGAGGAGACAAGAGTGGGAACACCCCAAGGCGGACCCTTGAGTCCGTTGCTGAGTAACATTTATCTGAATGAACTCGATAAAGAACTTCGGAAACGAGGTCACCGCTTTGTCAGGTATGCAGATGACTTGATGATTTTCTGCAAAAGCAGGAAATCGGCAGAAAGAACACTGAAGAATATTCGACCATTCATAGAGGAGAAACTGTTCTTAAAAATGAATAGAGAAAAGACAGTGGTCAGTGACATAAGAGGTGTCAAGTTTCTTGGCTATGCCTTCTATGACGTTAAAGGCGAAGGACGTCTGCGAGTGCACCCGAAATCCATTGTAAAGATGAAGAAGCGAGTAAAAGAGCTAACGAATCGCAGCAATGGGTGGGGAAATGAATACCGAAGGACAAAGTTGAACGAGTACATAAGAGGATGGGTGAATTACTTTAAGTTGGCAGATGTGAAGACGTACCTGAGTGGGTTCGATAAAACCTTCCGTAGGAGGCTGCGAATGGTCTACTGGAAACAGTGGAAGAAAATCAGGACGAAGTTTAAGTATCTGAGGAAGCTTGGAATAAGCAAACACAAAGCTTGGGAGTATGCGAACACTAGAAAAGGCTATTGGCGAATCGCCAACAGCCCGGTCTTAAGTCAAAGTCTTAGTAACCGTTTCCTAAAAGGGATAGGTTACATCTTTTTCTATGATTATTATCTTAAAGTAACAGTAAACTAGAGAACCGCCGTATACGGACCCGTACGTACGGTGGTGTGGAAGGACGGTAGCTGAGCTAATCAGTTACCTCCTATCCGATTGGAAGGAGACGAATTAGGTGACGAGACAAATGGTACAGAATATCAAACAGGATAAGGTGATTGAACTTATGTGTGAGGTGCTTGATTTTGCAGAGGAATCAGAGCAGAAGGTCATTGGGGCAGTAAATCAGATGGGGCTACCAATGTTCTTTGCAAGTATTGATGCATTGGATATTGAAGATATTGAAAAAGAGAGAATTAGAGCACTTAAAGAAGTCATCGATACAAAAGCAAAGGCGATTGAAAAAATGAAGGGAGGACAATAATATGGCAACGAAAGAAACCTATTCAGACAGCTTTTTCAAAAGCTTAAATAAGTTAACAGGCATATCAATGTCCAAGCTGAAAAGTTACGCTAAAGACAATAATCCATTTAATATCTTAGAGCATCCAGGTGTTGTTGAGCCAAGTGATAGACAGCTAGAGAAAATCAATAAACTGAATGAATTCATTGCATCCTATAATGTGTTAAAACTGGATCAGGAAAATGAAAAAATTACCTTCAGGTCACCAAAAGATGCCGGTAAATATTTTGCATCACTTCTAGGTGGTGTGAAAGACAAGGAACGGTTTCTGGTCGCTTTTTTGGATAACAGCAACAGTATTATTGAAATGAGAACGGTGTCTCAAGGTACAACCAACATGGCAGTTGTCTATCCGAGGGATATCCTGAAAATGGCCCTTGCAAATGATTGCAGTAACATAATGCTTTCACACAATCATCCCGGCGGCAGCTTAAAGGCCTCTCATGAAGATATTGCATTGACACAACGAATCGTTGATATTTTTAAGCCACTGGATATCAACGTGATCGATCACATTATAGTAGGTGGCTACGGATTCAGCTCTATGGCAGAAAATGGTGTTTTGCCGGATAACAAGATGGATGTTGCTAATTATGATCCTATAGCATTGAATGCTGCTGAAGAAGAAGGTGCTGCATATGATGTTTCAATTGATGAAGAACTTGAGATGTAGGAGGGATTTGATGAACCAAGATAGAACCGGTTATATTCGGGAGCAGAGCAGTGATACGCTAATTTGGATACTTGGTATTAAAGGTGAATCTAAAGAAAAAGTTAAAGATTACATTTTAGAACAGGGTGTTAAAAGCTTCTTATTACATCATGATCTACTTGAACTTGAACCGGATAAACATGAAAAGATTGAGGTTTTGAAACGTGTCATTCAAACCTTTGATGGGGATATTGAAACCATGAATTTTGGTGACGTGGATGAGGGGTGCTAATGATGAAGCGATTTACAGAGGAAGAACTAGATCAGGCAAATAGTTGTAACTTGATTGCCTATGCAGAGAAGATTGGCTTAAATCTGAAGAAGGTAGGCAATTCATATAAAGTCAAGGATTATGGTGGACTATATCTTAATGCCTATGGGACTAAATGGAACTGGTTTTCCAGAGATATCGGTGGCGGTCCGATCCAATTTGTTATGGAGATGGAAGGCAAGACTTGGGTAGATGCCGTATATACTCTGTTAGGTACTGAAAAAAGTGACTTCATTCCAAGAGTCGAACCAGTTGAAGAAGAAAAGGGAACATTTGAATTGCCGGATAAAAATGATACTTACAAACATATTATTGCTTACCTGATACAGTCTAGAGGTATTGATAAGGAAGTTGTATATGACTTTATCAGCCAAGGCAAGCTATATGAAAACAAGCACCGGAGTTGCGTCTTTGTGGGTTATGACGGTGACAATCAGCCTAAATATGCCAGTGTTCGCAGCACCAATACTCATGGGAAATCCTATCGGGGAGATGTGAAAAACTCCGATAAGGCATTCCCTTTTTCATTTGAAGGAAGTAGCACTACGGTTTGTGTCTTTGAATCGCCGATTGATCTGATGAGTTACATGACGCTGCTTGATGTTCATGGAATTCAATCCTTCGATCATCACATGATATCTTTAGGTGGTGTAGTAGATCGTGCGCTACACCAATATCTCCAATTATATCCGGAGATCAATCGCATTATGCTCTGCCTCGATAACGACGAAGCAGGGCATTTTGCATGTCAGCAGTTTAATGAAAAGTATCATGAAGATTATAAACTCCTAAGGCACAGTCCAACCGGAAAGGATTTTAATGAAGACTTGCTTGTAATTCAAAACAGTCACCAAACAGAGCAGGTAAGAGAAGCAATGGTAACTTATAAACCAGAATGGGATATGGAAGAAGAAATGGAAATGTGAAAGGGACTGTTCGATGTACTTTATAGATAAAAACCATGTAACCAATTATCAAAAGCTATTGTTTCAGGACCATACACATCCGAAGAATATCCACCGCAAATCATTATTTTACATTATCAGTGGCAATGAAGATTTGTATTTGAGGCGTTACAGTATCTACGATTTTGGAATCCATGAGATTCTGCCGATTAATTTAGTGAATGAGCTTATGAGCCTGGGTGACGGCAGCAGAATGCTGCTCAGGCTTGCTTATAATCTTTATAACGGATTTGACGACGGGAATTTAACACCTCGAGATATATTTTATGTCATGAATAAGAGGGACTTCATAGTGGCTAAAGGTGGGATTGATATGCGGTTTGGTATGGATATTGAGAATTAAGTAAAGGGGAATTTGAAAGTTCATGTAATTACAGAAGTTTACAATAGTTGATGAAATAATCAGATTGTTATGAGAAAATAGAAATAGTAGAAATATTTCAATGAAGGGAAGCGATTAAAATAAAACTTGATATGAGTTTAGTTATGGACAACCTAAGATCGAAGAGACCGATATTTCATTCGGAAGCCGATTTTCAATTTGCGTTAGCATGGGAAATACAGAGTGAATATCCTCAGGTTGACGTTCGTCTGGAATACGCTTATAAAATTGGCGATAAGATTTATCATATTGACGTATTGGTAATTCATGAAGATGAATATATTCCCATTGAGCTTAAGTATAAAACATTAAAAAAGATCGTTACAGTGGATTCAGAAGAGTTTTATCTTAAGAATCATGGGGCTCAAGATTTGGGGAAATATGATGTACTCAAAGATGTATTTAGAGTGGAAAATGTCCTGCATGATCACGATAAGTTTGTGAATGGTCACGTCATTATGCTTACAAATGATCCGAGTTATTGGAAAAAAGACAGTAAGGAAAATACCTGTTGTGCCGAATTTAGTATCGCAGATGGTAGTTCTGTCACAGGTAGCATGGCATGGGCAGAGCATACAGGTATTGGAACAATGAAGAATAGAGAAGAGCCTATTGTCTTGACTGGAAGTTATAAGCTGAAATGGTATGATTATAGTAAGTTCGATGACAAGAGAAATGGTCAATTCAGATATTTAATGTTTGAGGCAGAGAGAGATGACTTATTTTTCAATACCCAAAAGACCGAATAGGAAAGCTCTGCTTTCATGAGGGCAAGCTTCCACAATGTATGACATTGTGCTTGATGGGAGTTTCCCATACCCTTTTTAACCATGGGAGCGTTGCTCCCAAACCCTAAATAACAAATGATGAAAAACTTAAAAGATTGAGAAATAAGGCATATAAAAAAGCAAGTGAAAGGATTTAATATGAAAATACTTATAGACACATATTCAAAACATGATATGGAAAGGTCTTTATTTGAGTATTTTGAACTTCGCAAAGAAGAATTGCTAGATTTGTTCTTTGAAGCAGATGAAAAATCTAATAAAGGTTCTTTTACGGACGGTCAAATATTTAATGATGTAATCAATAGTTTTATAGAAGCACGAATGAATTATGACGAACTAACTCACGTATTATTCTTCCATCTTGGCAGACGATTAAATGATACTTGTCATGATAGTCCTGGATTAAATTTATATGAACTTTTAACGAAACCTACTACGATGAGCCTGTTTTTAAAACATCACGGGGTCGTTTTTGAGCCCGATGGAAGTAAATTGAATTTACTTTATAAAGATAAAGTAATATCACTTGATGATAATTATAAACATGAGAGCAGTTATTTACGTTGGCGATTAGGTCACACAAAAAGAATTGATTTCTGTTTTAATGGCTTCATGTTAAAAGATCAAATATATAAAAATAGTTACGCTCGCGAATTAGCTGCAGTTCCTGAGTTTATAAATGTACTATCAAATTATTTGGGAGATATTAATATTGGGAATGATTATATTAAGAATAGTGAGTATTTTTGTTTTGAATATTGTGTACCTATTGAAAAGATTATTTTTGACTCAGATGATTACATGGCAATAAACAACAAATCTTTGTACCTGATAAATAGAGTTTTAAATAGATTACATGACTATTATGCATATGAAGAAAGGTATATTTTTGATCATGATAATCCTATATTACGATTGAGAGATGATGATATCATGGAACATGAGTATTTTGTTACAAAAGAGAAAATAAGCCATTCAATGTTAAAATAAGATTAATATAAGTTTTGAAGCGAGTTTTATTTGATGAGGGAATGAGGTGATGCCTTGAATAAAACAAAACGAATCAACCTAAGAGTCACAGAAAAAGAATATGAAAAGATTGTTGGTAAAGCGAAAAAAGCAAATTTAAGCATCAGCAAATATGTCTCCTTGTCCGCACTGGACAAGGAGATTATTTTTTTTGACGACATTAAGAAAATGAACCATGAACTTTCCAAGATCGGCAATAACTTAAACCAGTTGACTGTATTAGCCCATCAAGGAAAAATCAAGGAAGTGAATTTAACACAAGCCAGAGATACTTTTTCTGGGCAATGGGATGAATTATGTAAATTAGTGAAGAGAAAGGGGAAATGACAATGACATATCATATTTATCGGTATGGAAATGGTTGTAAATGGAACGATAACCTAAAGGAAGCGGCGGATTATTTTAATCAGTTGCCTACAGATGGAAAGTATACCACCATAGGCATTACGGATGGTTCATATGCAGTGGACGTAGTCATTAAGGGTGAATATGCAAACGGGCAAAATTTTCTGATATCTCAGGACATCAGGCAATCAAGACTTTTTGCAGAGAATCCAGAAAAGATGATCGGTGCTTTATCTAATCTATATGAAGCTGTTGGTGTGAAATCTGAATTCAGTAAGAAGATGATTGAAGACTTGAAAAATCTAGCCGCTGAGCTGGATCACGAACCAGATGAGATTTAAGAAGAATGGCAGTTATAGAATTTATTAACGGGAAAAATAACACGCTTGCTGCTCTTGAAAGAGTTCTGAAATACATCACCAATCCTGCTAAAACAGAAGTCAGCCTTATAGGGGGTCACAACTGCGTTGCGGATAAAGCCTATAACGAATTTTACATGACCAAGTCTGAATATAGCAAATTAAGCGGTAGGCAATATATCCATTTTACACAGAGTTTTGCACCCTACGATAAAGTGACACCTGAGATGGTTAAGCAAATTGCAGATGAGCTTGTAAAGATGAAACAGTTCAAGGGATTTCAAATTGCATATGCGGTTCATACGGACAGAGACCATCTTCATACACATTTTGTCGTAAATACCGTCAATAAAGACACAGGTAAAAAATGGAAACAAAGTGCTGAGCAGCTTCAAATGATGAAGGATTATTCAGATGAAATCTGTAAAAAATATGGATTGATTATTACACAAGGAAAGTCTGGCAATCATATCAACCGTGGAGAATATCGTACTAAGGAAAAAGGTCATAGCTGGAAATACGAACTCTATTTGGCAGTAAAAAAAGTGAAATGGATATCACGAAGCAAAGAAGACTTTATTGATAACATGAAAAAGCTGGGTTATCGGGTGGATTGGAGTGATACACGAAAATACATTACCTTTACTAATGCGGATGGCAAGAAATGCAGAAATAGAAAATTGTATCCACCGGAACATTTTACAAAGGAGGCACTCTTAAAAGCATTTGAACTTAATGGTCAGAGGATGGATGCTAAAATTGCCAGAAATAAGATGGAGATGCTTTTATCGGCGATCCAACTGGCTAAGTTAGATGTGCCATCGAATACCGGTAAAAACTATCCATTATCAACATTGGAAGGAGAATCGTTAAAAGAAAAAGTTGAAGAAACCAAGAAAGGGAAAGGCTTGGATTGGGATAAAGAAAGTGAAAATAGTATGTAATGAAAGGTGCTCAAGTGAATGAGAAAATTAATGGAGCTTTATGATCGGTTGGAACCGTTGAACATGAATGGATTGAGAGAGGGGTATCGAAAGATAGTGGATTATAATAACCATGTTCTCGCAATAAAGAAAGTGTTTGATGGTTTTGAGTTTGTGACATGGCAATATACCTATGATGGTAATGCCGTTACATTGGGACACTATTTTATTGATCTGAATGCAGCCAAAGAGGATTTTGCAAAGCGATCAGGTCTGATTGCTTCGCAAAGACTATTTGGCGAGACGGATTTGAAATTGATTCATACCAGTTTAGTGAATTATGTTGGCCTAAATGGTGATCTGGATTTTAAGGATGAAAAGGCCATTGGTTCGATACTGGAAAAAATAGAACAGCTTATCCCGGAGATATTACGGCATTTGAAGCTGGAAGAACTGCAACTAGTGGATGATGACGGATTAGAATTGTGAGGTGATAATAAAGGTGAAGTATAAACAATTGAAAATGATGGTTTCAACGCTGATATTTCTTGTAGGTTTATGGATGAACATATATTTTTCCACGAACCTACATTTTTTATTATCAGGAAAAATGAAAGTGCTTGGATTTATTCCCATGAGATCATGTTTTGAAAGTATGGCGGCAAGTGGTCAACATTTGTCGCTATTTCTTTATCTGCAGGGCTTCATACTCTTGTGTGCCGTGTATTTCTATTTGGCTAACATGAAACCTTATCAATCCGATTTGGAAGTGATAACGCCTGAAATAGCAACGCCGGTCAGAGCAGGGCAAATGCAATTTGGATCAGCCAGATGGCTGACAGCTGAAGAAAAGAGAGAAGCGTTCAAATCGGTAAAACTGATAAAAAGCGATCTACTACAACTACTTGAAAGGATTGAAAACAATGAAGAAGAAGCAGAAAACTCAAAAGAGAAAGGCTTTTGTGAAAAAGAAGCCAACCAAAGGGTTTCAGAAGATGCTGGTGAAAGAGCCGATGAAAAGGTTTTATCGGAAACCAAGGCAAAGGAATATTCGATACCCAAGCTAAGTCATGGTGGAATTGTCATAGGGTTTGCTAAAGAACAGGAGACTGAACGTATCTCATATATCGATGAGGACACCCATTGTCTGTGCATAGGAGCGACAAGATCAGGTAAAACAAGATCCATCGTCCTTCAGTCAGTCGGTCTATTAGGATTATCCGGTGAAAGCTTGGTTGTCAGCGATCCTAAAGGCGAGATTTTCACTTATACCTATCCGTATTTTAAAGCACTTGGATATGAAGTCATCTGCTTGGATTTTAAGAATCCGCTAAAAAGTGATCGGTACAATTTCTTACAGCCGGTTATCGATGCTATTGATGCAAATGATATTCCTAAAGCGGTTGATGCAACTTGGGATTTGACAGCTGCTTTGGTACCCGAGAATAGTCACAATGAAAAGATTTGGACCAATGGGGAGGCGAGTATCATTGCCAGTGCTATTATGGCGGTTGTTTATGATAATCGAGATGGTAAAGCCAGAAGATTTCAGAACATGAGTAATGTTTATTTTTTCATCAGTGAAATGTGTAAAGTTGTGGATGGAACAATGCCTATCATTAAATATATGAAGAACATGCCGGCACATCATCCGGCAAAAGCCTTGCTGGCAATCAGTGAAGTAGCTCCTAGTAAAACAAGAGGCTCATTCTATACATCGGCTTTGACAACATTGCGATTGTTTACAAATCCACTGATTCATTCCATGACAGAACACAGTGATTTTGACTTGAGAAAGATGGGAACTGAAAAGCAGGTGCTGTTCATCGTCTTACCGGATGAAAAGACGACCTATTATAGTTTGGCAAGTCTCTTTGTGAATCAGTGTTACATGCAGTTAGTCAAGAATGCGGATGAAAGAGGCGGTCGGTTAAAGAAAAGAGTCAACTTCATGCTTGAAGAATTTGGCAACTTCGTCAAGATTCCTGATTTTGCTAATAAGCTGACAGTAGGCGGTGGTAGAGGGATACGGTTTAATCTGTTCCTTCAAAGTTTTATGCAATTGGATGAGAAGTACGGTAAAGAGGTAGCCGGAACTATCAAGTCTAACTGTGAAACATGGCTCTACCTTCAAGCCGATGATTTGGCAACTTTAGATGAAATTTCTAAGAAGCTGGGAAATTATACGGTATCGACATATTCACTTAGTTCATCTCATGGCAAATACTCCAATCCATCGAGTTCACATAGTATTAACCTAACGCATCGTGCGCTTTTAACGGTGGACGAGATTAGGCGAATTAATAGACCTTACACATTAATCACTTCAAGAAATCATCCGGCGATGATGCAGTTACCGGATTTATCGGAGTGGTTTTTTAATGTCCTTTTTGGACTGGGTGATAAGGAACATAACAGAAAGGTGCGTGAGAAAAGAGAGCAAAACAGAAAGCAGAGAAAATCACCAAAGGCCATTGATACATGGAATATATGGGAGTACTACACCCAAGGTGAAGAGAAATCAAATTATGTTTATAGACGCAATATGAAAGGTGGTGAGCAAGGTGAAGTTTAAGAAGTTAAAAAACAAAATGACGCAGTTAGTTAAAGTTATTTTAGGCACGGGAATCGTGATGTTGACCTCATCTGTACCAGTCATGGCTGATACGGTTCAAGACAGCAAGCTTGTCAAAGGAACGGAAAATCTAATTCAGGATGTTACAACATGGCTGATGGTCTTAGCACCGATTGTTGGGGTGCTGTTGATTATTTACTTCTTTATTCGACGAAGTGCAGCGGATGAAATCGATCAGAAGAAATGGAACAACCGAATTGTAACGGTCATTGTATCTGTCATTGGTGCTGTCTTAGCATCGGCAACCCTTAATCTGATTATCGGTTATTACGTTTAACATGGGCTAAGCCCAATAATAATACAAATACAATTTATGGAGGAAATCAAATGAGAAAGTTAATGAACAAAGCAAAAATGGAATTGGTGAAAACAGTTGTAAAAGGCAAAATGGTTCTTGCAGGCAACAGCGGGGAAGGCATGGTGGATTCAGCGGTAAAAATCTTGATTTCTATCGTGATCGGTGCCTTGCTGTTAGCGGGTTTATACGCACTTTTCGGTGACGTAATTCTGTTTTCTTCACTGCGTAACCACGATAGAGATTGCTACGCTTAAACTTGATGAGTATTACCTCCATTACAGATTCAATGAATAATTACACAACTATTAAAAGAAAAGGAGCAATGAGATTATGAAGAAAATTATGAGTACAGTTAAAGAGAAAAGCTTGAGAGGCATGATTAAACTTCAAACGATTCTAGCAGATAATCGAGGGGAAACTTTTATTGATACAGCGATCAAAATATTGATTTCTGTCGTGATTGGAGCCCTATTATTAGCTGGATTGTATGCATTGATAGAGGGTACGGTGCTTCCTGAATTGCAACAGCGTATTTCTGATATGTTTGAGTATAACGGTTAAAAGTCGTCATGCCATACTTTTTCTGAGCAGGATATATAGTCTTGCTCAGAAATAAGTGTGCCATGAAAGAAGCAAATGCACTTTATAGTTTAATGAATTTTGTGCTTGGAAACAGGGGGAATAGAACATATTGCAGATGGAATAATCTCTGACATGACAAGCACTTCTTGATCTAACAATGATTTACATGGTCATATGCGGAGTGAATAATAACCATGATGTGCTCATCGAATAGAGAATAATACTTATTTTTGCCTGAACGACGATCCTTAATATATCCTGCATTTTTTAAGACTTTTAACTGATGCGAAACTGCTGATTTAGTCATATTCATCAAAACTGCTATATCATTGACACTGACTTCATGGTTTTCTAAAATCATTATTATTTTCAATCTGGTTGGATCTGAAATGATTTTTAGAAAATTAGCAACAGTATCAATATTTTGCGAGTTTGCCAATTCCTCAGAAACAGTTTCAACAATTTTTATATCGTTTGGTGTACAATCTGTCGAGGTTTTTTTTTCCATGATATATTCTCCTATGCAATGACTTCAACTGTAGTTTGATTAATATTATGTTTGTTTAGTATACTTTTTGTTTTAAGTCGAATGTTCTGAACATCAGCATTAACTAGTACAGATAATGTAATGGTTGCAATATGTTCTTCGCCATCTAAACTCCACAGTTTGAAGTTATCAATAAGTTTAACACCTTCAATAGATTCAATATGCTCTTTGAGCTCATTATACAGGTCTTCATCTGGTACTGATTGCATCAAAATCCCAAATACTAGTTTTGAGTTTATCCATATATTTCGTATAATAACTAGAGCGATGAACATAGAAAGAACAGGGTCTAATATATACCAATTAGTAAAATATATGACTATACTTACAACTAGAACAGCTACCCAACCCATAAGGTCTTCTAGAAGATGCATGACAACAGTTTTGTCGAGAATTTTCTTTGAGCCTTTCATCCTAAGTGCGGCAATACCATTAATCGCAATACCTAAAAAAGCCAACCATAGCATTCCTATAGAATCAACTTTCTGTGGATTTTGAAAGGATGCTATAGCTTCAGATATAACATAACCTGTACCTACAGACAAAACAAGTATATTTATGATTGCGCCGATAAGTGATAATCTTTTAAATCCATATGGGTACTTTTTGGTGGGCTCTTTCTTACTCAAGCGTTCAGAAAAAAAGGATAATGCAAGAGCAAGACTATCGCCTAAATCATGGACAGCATCTGATAAAATAGCTGTACTGTTTGTTAGTATCCCACCAAAAATTTCAATGATTGAAAAACTGAAGTTTAGCAAAAAGGCAATTCCTATGTTACTTGGTTTATGATGATTGTGATCGTGAGACATATATATTCCTCCTAATTTTAAGTATTTACTAACCTAATGGTTGAATGGTTGTTCAATTGTTAAGTTTATTATAGTTGAACAGACATTCAATTGTCAAGTGTTTTTTATTTGTTTATATTATTTGTTTGGGTTTGGGGTTTGACTTGAAAATGTCACAAAAGTGTGATAAAGTAAAATGGATTTTGCTTAAGTTAAACATTGACGAGAAAAAGAACATGGAGGACTACAACGTGATGAAGAAATGGTTATTTGGAGGCATAGGGATAATGCTTCTAATAATATTGATGGGTTTTACAGTAGCTGATTTCGCAGGTAACGGTTTAATGAATAAACAGATATCGAAATCTGAATCGTCTACGGTAGATCAAGAAAAACAAGTCTTTAATAACGATTATTACGAAGATTCTAAAGCAGAGAATAAAGAGTCAATAGAGTTAATATATGAATTATCTGTAGATGACAAGATATATTATTTTGAGTCAGAAGATGAAATAGAACAGGTTTTAACGAAAGTTGTAGAATTATCTACAGAGAATACAAAAGATATTGAAGTGACTATAGATGGAGAAAATGTGAATATTGATTTTGAAGCTATACCAACATTATCAGCAGAAATTGTTGAACGAAACTTTGTAATGGCTGGACCCAATCCTACATATACAAGAAATAATGAAATTGTCAATGATGTATCTTATGAACCATCCGAAGTTTTAGCAAAGTTGGATTTTAATGAGAAGGTGATTGTGGAATCGGTGGTAAAAGATTCACAGAATATATCTAATGTTACAAATGTGGTTGAAGAGTTATTGAGGTTAAATTCAGAACCGGCAGAATATACTATTGAATCAGGCGATTCAGCGTCATTAATTGCAGAAAAAAATGAAATGAGTCTTTTAGAACTTTATGAGCTAAATCCTTGGTTAGAAAAACGTGAGAAAACACTTCAAATTGGTGAAAAACTTGTAGTTGAGAAGTTAATTCCGGAATTATCGATTGTTAATTGTTACAAGGCTACTGAAATAAATTCTATTCCTCCAGAAGTAGTATATCAAGAGGATAATACTATATATTCTGGGTTGACAGTTATAGCTGAAGAAGGTGAAGAGGGTAAAGAATTATTGAAGATGGATGTTGATATTGTTAATGATGAAATCGTTAATGAATCGATTATGGAAAGCCTTGTAGTAACAGAACCAGTATCCCAATTGGTTTTAATTGGTACAGCCCCTGTACCAGAGGATGGTCCGGCTGGTTTTTTTGTAACGCCTTTAAATTATTACAGATTAACTTCATCTTATGGACCAAGATGGGGGAAGACACATAGAGGTCTTGATATGGCGGTTTCGTCAGGTACTACTGTAAAAGCATCTGATGGTGGACAGGTTATATTTGCAGGCTGGGATAATGCTTATGGATATAGAGTTGATATAGATCATGGAAATGGGATAACTACGCGTTATGCACATAATAGTAAATTATTGGTGGAATATGGCGAAGTTGTTGGTCAAGGTGAGACCATTGCAAAATCGGGGAATACGGGTAATAGTACAGGACCTCACCTTCATTTTGAAGTTATTGTGGATGGAAATGCGGTGAATCCATATGATTATATTGGATAATTTGTTTAAAAGATGACTTATTTGAAGCATTTTTAGCTAATAAACATTATGTTATACATATTGAATATATTTCTTAAATTGCAATAACAAATTGAATATACTTGATTAAAAGATTTTGCAACTATTATATGGTTACAGAATCTTTTTTTTCGTACATTCATTTGTTAAAATTTGAAATGGTTCATATAAATATGCTTTGATTTATTCCTGATATGGTTGAATATAACGACAATAGTAGCCCTTAGATGCTGTCATGGTATACTTTTTCTGGGCAGACATAGTAGTCTTGCTCAGAAAGAGGTGTACCATGAGAAATGAGAAAAAGCGGTTTCGATTAGTACGTTTTGCTTTTGAAACAAGGGATGGTGGAGTGGTCTATCGGCATTTAATTACAGATCAGCAGATTCCTGTGCTAGAAGCGAATCAATGGCTAGAAAGTAAGGCATTACGTAAAAAGAGTACAGCAAGAGAATATGGGAAGATGCTAGTTGTTTTCCTTAATGATCTTGCAGCTGAAGGTGTGGAGTATGACGAAGCAACGAATCGGCATGTGAAAAAGTTCCTTCACAAACTTATCTATGGTGACGCAGAAGACTTGAAACTACTATTTTATGATACGGCAGTTGTTTCTTCCACTGCAGCCAGATATTTAACGGTTATAACAGAGTTTTATAAATGGCTGGCTAGTAATTATGAAACCAATATAACCTTTCAAACAAAAAAAGATACCTATAGGGCAAAGAAATCATTTTTGTATGGACAAATCTATTCATATGATTATCAGTACATTATTGATGCGAGCCTAGCGCGTCAGAAATATCGTAGGGAATACATTAAATGGTATACAGATGCTGAAAAAAAGGCTCTATATAACGCTTTTGAAACCCTAAGAGATAAGGCAGTATTCGGTATTACTTTAGAAGGATTTCGTATTGACGAGGTACTAAGTATGACGCTGTCAAACTATGATCCTGTGGAACAGACCATTCAGCCATCACGATCTAAGGGAAAGCAAGATGTTAATCCGGATCATACCAATCATTTGCGTTTAATTGCACTGCCAAAAGAACTCTGTGAACTTTTAAATAGATATATCCAAACTGAGCGTATGGTTGCTGAAAATGAAAGTGGTGTGATCAGCGATGTACTTTTTATTAATCTTCAACGGTCTGGTGCCCAAGGCAAACCGCTAAGTTATGGAAACTACTACAAAATATTTAAACGATGTGCTAAAAGAGCTGGATTTGACCAGACAAAAATCCGTACCCATAGCGGACGAAGTACGAAAGTGATGGAATATTTGGAGCATCAAGCACTATATCCTGAGGATGGTATTGATGATTCTATTATCATGGAAAGTTTCGGGTGGAATTCAGCAGAATCTATTCTTCCTTATAGAAATCACAACAATCCAGTTATTGCTAAAGCCATTATGAAGAAAATTCATGAAAAAAGAGGTACTTCAAATGATCAAGTTGATTGAAATAAAAACAGGAAGTGCCTTTTGGGAAATAGATGGTGTGATTTTACGATTTCAAAGAAAAAAGTCTATCGGAGATGTACTGACGGAGCAATTAATCGGAGAATACCGAGAGCTGTTGCTTAATGAAGAGTACAAAGAGCATCCAACAAAAATATGTGAGATTAACGCCATATTGGGAGATGTTATACTTTTGCGGATTGGTATTGAAATTTATTTTGAGACATTCATAAAAATGTTTGCCTATTATACTGAACGCTATATTAGGGCATGGGAATTGTCTGATAAAAAACTTGTTTCCAATAGAACAAGTATGTTTCCGGCGTTTGTATATATGTTCAAAAATCAATTAGTCGATAAATCGGATAGTCCCATTGCTATTTTAAAGAATATTCCTTGCGATAACCAATGCTTTTTTGATATTTACGAAGAAAAGTTTTCTGCTTTCTGGAAAATACAAGTTAAAAATAAGGTGGAAGAAAAGGAACCGCTTGATAATATTAGGGTGCGAATAGGAGCTTTGATGACAACAGCTTCTTTAGCTCAACTACCTACAGTTATGATAACGGAATATCTAGAATATATGGCTAATAAATTTACAATGGAACGAAAACTTATAACAATTCAAAGTTTTTGCAGAAGCCTTATGGGAAGTAATTTAATGATGTCAAGAGAACGCTTTGACCCAGATTTTGTTCGAATGGTAGATGTAGTTGTCAAAAAAGAGTATCAGCATCAGTGTAAAAAGTTTATTGAAGATAATCCAAGACAGCTTGATGTTAAATCGGATCAATGGATTCTTTATTATAAACATGGACCATCTTTGTATAAGAACACCATGGATTTTTGCAAGATTCAGTCTAAATCCTTGCGGCTTGAAATTAAGTATTTCATGAGATACCGTTACTATTATATTTCGGCGAAAAAAGATACAATCATTCATACATTATCAGAAGCTGCCAATCTTTTAGTTGAAGGGAATCCATCGTTACACTTTTTCGCTGATGTGGATGATGTAGATGTTAGAGCCCTGTATATGGTGATGGAGAGACGTTTTGGACAAGAATCAGGAGGAAAATCAGTATCAGGCATTATGAGAATTTTTAGTGTGATGTCATTACTAATGGACTACCTGTCGAGTGATCGGCGAGATGCAGCTATGCGAAGTCCTGTACCACAAGGAAATCCCTTTAAACAATATAAGTTTCATAATGTTAAAGATTATAAAATTCGAACATTAATTATACCTGAAGCTGTAGCAGAAGGGATTGATGCTCATCTTCATGAGCTTGATGATATACATGCCTTATTATACCGTGTTTTTTCAAGTACCGGCATGCGAATGAAAGAAGTCCTGTTCTTGGAAACGGACTGCCTTGAGCCGTCTCCCTATGATGGTTTGGTCCAGATCAAATATAAACCATACAAAACACTGAAAGCCAGAAGGAAGCAAGGCATTTCGGATTATCATAGGGTTTTGATTTTTCAATCATTAGCAGATCAAATAAAAGTACAGATTGAAGAAAGAGCTATGTTACGTCAGACATTGGGAGTACCTTATATTTTTGTCAATCAAAAGCCGAATCATAGACCTGGAATGATAAACATGGGGTATTATGTATGGATAATAAATAAGCTGATTCAACAGCATAATCTTTGTGATGAGAGCGGTGAAGTTTGGCATTTTACCAGCAAACAGCAGAGAAAAACCTTAGCGGTTACATTAATCGAAAATGGTGGATCAGTGGATGAACTTGCCTATTGGTTGGGACATCTTAGCAGAAGCAGTGCTTCCAGTTATTATGCCGAGGTTCGTCAGATGAAATTGGCATCATTGAATACAGAGTTTTATAGCAAAAAGTTTGATTTGTTGATATCAAAGGAACAGCTGGCAGATTATTCAGAAGAAGAACGTAGACTACTTTACATGGATTTTAGATTAGAGCAACGACGGGTTGAGTTTGGGTTTTGTTTAAAAAAACTGGCAGATGGTGGGTGTGCTAATAGGAGCAGTATGATAAATTGTGTCAACTGCAAGAATCTCTGTACAGGAAAGGCTTATCTGCCCTATTGGCAAGAGCTTTTAAAAGAGCAGACACGTTTAGTTGACGCCTTAATATTATCTTATAATCAAGCAAATATTTTAAACTATGAAGAATTTAAAGAGTATAACCAAGCGGTCTTTATAAAGAATTGTTATGAGAATACAGTTAAAGCAATTGTGGAAGGAGACAGCTAATGAAATTTCCACAGTATCAACAAATTGAAATCTATGATGAAACTCAAAAAGGGCGATATATTGAACTGCTCCAGGCTTTTGGAAGTGATATTCATTTTGATGATGATACATGGGTTTGTGATAAACGTAGACGCAATAATACAGATCCGGCCAACTATATGAATATATATTTTGCAAGCATACCTTATGCGTATAAAAATCTGGTTAAATATTATGGGATTATTCGGTTATTACAAGGAAATACAGTAAGGACTGTCCGTACCAGTATTGGAAAAATAGTTCCCTTTACACAGTTTCTAAAAGAAAATTATTCTGCACCATTGCTTTCAGCGTGTAATATAAGCATTGCGATCCGGTTCAAGGAATATCTGGATGGTTCAAAGATGGCTGAAAGTACTAAAAAAAGTATCTGGTTGCAGACCAGTTCTCTATTAAGGACAATGGATGGGTTTGAAGGCAGGACAATTAAAAATCCATTTACTGCTAATCCATATATACAAAAGATGAAATTGGATTATAAGTACATTCCTGAAAGCATAGCTTGTAAATTGGATGAAGTGTTCAAAAGAGAAGAAATAGAGCTGCATTTAAGGTGTGTTTACTGGATATTAAGACTAATACCATCAAGAATATCTGAGGTTTTGGCCATGAAGATTGATTGTGTTAAACCCTATAATGGGAAATATGTGATTTTCATTCCTACATGGAAACAAAATGGTGGTAATATTGAGCCGATCATGCGATCAATACATATTGAGGATACCGGTATTGCAGGTTACCTTTTGGGATTGATCAAGGAACAGAAAAAAATAGCAAATCAGCTACAAACACGGTTAGATGTACATAAAAAAGGGTGCTTGTTCTCGTATCAGCGAATTCTTCATTACAAGAAGGGTGGCACATCTAAAGCAGGAGTAGCTAATACCATGCTTGTGAGTTTTGTGGATTATCATTTTAAACGGATTTGTAAGGCATATGACATAAAGGATAATGACGGACATATCTATAACCTTACCTCCCATCAGTTCCGTCATAATGGTATTACAGATCGCCTAGAAGCTGGTTTTACCATGGAACAGATTGCAGATATGACGGGACATCATGGAAATGCTATGATCTGGAATGCCTATGCGCATCTTAACTTAAGGCCTGAAACGATTGTGAAAAAGCAAAGGTCTGTTTTAAAAGAGTCAGCAGATGAGGATAGTAAGTATATTCTTTTTGGCGGAAGAATATTAGGGATGGATGAGTTGCTAGAGAAACGACTACTCAGAAATATTCGTGCACATCGGGTTCCAGGAGGGATATGTGGCGATGTCACTGGTTGCAAAAGTGATATGTGGAACTGTCTAACTTGTGAGCATTTCATACCTGACAGCGATCAGGAGTCTTATTTTGTGGGCCAGATTGTCTCATGGAAGGAAAAGGCAAAACGCTTTGAAAAGATGCCAATGGTTCGTGATAATGCTATTAAAACTGCAGGATTATTTGAGGATGTTGTTGATAAAATACGATTGGAGAAGTTAAAAAATGAATGAGAAAGTACCACAGTCACTTAAAGAAAAGCAAGAATTGATGAGGCAACAAACCATTAATGCGGTCATAAAGGCAATACATGAGTTACAAGAACAGGGTTATGTGATCAGAATTAAGGACCTAATGGCGTATACAGGATTATCGCGATCAACCTTTGGAAAGGTCCACGTAAGAGAAGTTCTAGAGCGTTATGATGTTGTAGAAAAGAAGAACATTAAAGAAGAAAGAGTGGATTCCAAGGACAGTTTATCTATAGAAAAACGACTAAGGAAAGAGTTGAAGCGCAAGAATGAACGGATTGGTAAGCTTATTGAAGAAAACACAGAATTGAAACAAGAATGTGAGCTTCTGAGGGGGAGGTTGTTTTTATTGAGGCAAAGAAATGAATAGAATAGCAGCAGTTTTTTTGGATTTGTTGCTGGTGAATATTAGTACATTTAACTGAAAATAGAGTAGAAAAATTGACACGATTAAACTATGTTGTTTAGTCGTGTTTTATTTTATAAAAAATTTATGAAAGGAAGGTAAAGACAATGGTTTGCAAAAGGATTCAATCTAAATTTTGGAGATTTTCAGGGGGATTTTCTTAATCGTGTTAATCGACGGTGTAGAAAAGTCATGCCAACTTTGCAAGAAAGAATTGAAGAAATGTTTAACTTTGCAGGCTAGAAGGAGTGTGAATAAGATGAATAGGCATAGAAATAGATTGTTGAATTTTGTATTGATCTTAGGCATTATGTTGTCCAATTTTTCAGGATTAGCATACGCCTCTGACGGTACCTTTGACGACACAAAAGGTCACTGGGCAGAGGAAACCATTGATCAATTAGCAAAAGAAGGGCTTATTCATGGATATCCGGATGGACTTTGTCATCCGGATTCTATGATTACAAGAGCAGAGTTTTCGGTCATTCTTTCAAGAATCGTGGGAATGGATGGCGAAGATATTGAAACTGTGCAATCAAATTTCAAGGATATACAAGGAAACTTTGCAGAGGAAGATATCATATATTTGATTGGAAAGGGCATCATACTTGAAGAGGAATATGGGGACAATTACAGCCCTAATACACCAATCACCAGACTGGAAATCATGAAGATGATGGTGCGATTAACAGATAAAATTTCAAATGAAAAAATTGTAAATAGTGAAATCGGCTATACGGATATTTCAGATTTAGACGAACAGGATGCGGAGTTTATTGAAAAAGCAACTCAGAATGGATTGGTTCATGGGTATCCGGATGGGACATTAAAACCTCAAGGATTGGCGACACGAGCAGAAGCTTTTACGATGATCTACCGACTTGATCAAATAAAAACTGCTGCCGAAAATGCGGAAGAGACTGAAACTGTGGTAGAGGAAGAAGTAAAATCAGATGATGAAGCTACTTCTGGTCATCATTCAACACATGTACCGGCACCTCAGTATAATTTCGAGGTTCCAGGGACTGCATATGAAGGTGAAATAATTAATATCATAGCTGAGTCAAAGTATGTGAAAAATGTAGAATGGTCAGTACTTAAGGATGATCTTCCCATAGACATGGATTCAGTGACGGAAGGAGAATTAAACAATGATGGAGGATCAATTGTATTTAATTCAGAAGGTATATATACATTAAGAGCCATTGCAGAAAATAGTCGTGGTAGAACAACTATTTCTGAACGTACAATGACCGTGTATCCGAATATCACTATGGAAATGGATGTACCAAAAATCACTCATACGGATACCATTATGCCAATAGACTTAGCTACTGAAAATTTAGGTGATAAAACGGTAGAATGGACGATGGAAAAAGATGATGAAAACATTGCTATTAGTGACTTGGTGAATGGCGAGCTGTCGAATAGCGGTGGAACGATTCAGATCAGTCAACAAGGCAAGTATAAGCTGATAGCACAGGTTGATGATGATTTGGGAAAGCTCATCACTGTTTCAGAAGAAATTGTGGTTTATCCTGTAATAAGTATTCAGGTAGATGTGGGTGCCATGGTTACCCATACCGATCGATCCATTTCGCTAACGGTTGAGACAGAAAATATTGATGATGAGGATAATATCAAATGGACATTGTTAAAAAATGGAGAAGAAGTATCTTTATCAGAGTTTATTGCAGGCGATGTTCGGGTAGGAACTGAAACCATTCGATTTAAAGAGCAAGGTGTATACAATTTAAAAGCGTTAATAATGGATGAGACCGGTAGGGTATTTACGGATGATACAACTGTGACAGTGTATCCTGTAGGATCTGCCGGTTTTTATGTGCCTGAAATTTTCCATATGGATGATGTCGTTACGGTGGAAGCCGAATTCAATGAAATTGGCAATCATCAGGCGACATGGGAACTGTTTAAAGATGGTGAACCAGTAAAGTTATCGGATGTTGTAAGTGGTCAGCTGTCCAATGACGGTGGAGATATCCGTTTTAATCGAAAAGGTGACTATTTATTAAAAGTATCGTTCAAGGACGATGCTGAAAGAGTTTATAGCTACGAACAGACTTTCAAGGTTTATCCAGTGCCAGTTGTAAACTACTCATATCCGGCGTTTGCCCATACGGATACCAATGTCCAGGTGGACGTTACAAGTGCTGAGTTAGATAATCTGTCTGTTGAATGGCTACTTGACAATACTTATGGATTTCAAGATTGGTCCACGTATGTTAGTGGCTCACTAGATCAAAATGGTGGTCTAATCAGTTTCAAAAGATCAGGTGTTTATGAATTGGTCATAAGAGCCACAGATGAAACAGGTAGAACGTTCTTATTTGAATCGAGAGAAAAAATTGAGGTGTTACCGGTTCTGAATATTGAATTTGACATTCCATCCTTGGCTTATACTGACAGCAGCGTTGATGTCAGAACCCATGGAAATAATAATGTGTTGCCGATAGAGTGGACATTAGAGAAAGAAGGAGAAATCGTAGATGTTTCAACATCTATTTCGGCTGATTTGTCAGCATTAGGTGGTAAGATCACATTTCTGGACGAGGGTGACTATATCTTAACAGCTACCATGACCGATTTTCTCAATCGAAGCTTTTCAACGAGCAAAGAAATCAATATACAACCAGTGATCAATTTAGCATTTCAAATGCCGGAATCTATCCATTTTGGAACAACATTTGAGGTAATAACATTCATTGGAAATTTGCAAGACAACAATGTGAATTGGTCTTTGGAAAAAGATGGGGAGCCTGTGGATTATATAGGTGAACTTACTGATCTAGGTGGAAAAATCGCTATTCGAGACACTGGTATTTTTGATTTGACAGCAACAATCATTGATTCATATGGAAGGATGTATCAGACTTCAGAAACCATTGAGGTGACGAATACTGCACCAGATGTTGAACTGTCAGCGGAACAAACCAGAACGACGAAAGACGGTAAGTTCTTTGTAGATATCGAAGCAAGTGCCTCTGATGCTGACGGAGATGAAACGTCTCTAGAATACGAAGGCAGAACAGCAGACGATTATTATGAAGTAGGAAATCATGTAATCAGAGTGAGAGCAAAAGATGAAGCCGGATTTTATTCAGATTGGCTGGTGGTTAATTTCACAGTGGAAAATGCTATCCCTACGGTAACAATGACAGCAACGCAAACCAGAACTACGAAAGATGGCAAATTCTTAGTTGATATCCAAGCAAGTGCCTTTGATGCTGATCGAGATGAAACGACGCTAGAATATGAAGGTCGGACAGCAGATGATTATTATGAAGTGGGAAATCATGTAATCCAAGCGCGGGCAAAAGATGAAGCCGGTTTTTATTCAGACTGGCTTTCGGTAAATTTCAAAGTAGAAAATGCTATCCCAACAGTTACGATGACAGCAACGCAGACTAGAACGACGAAAGAAGGCAAGTTCTTAGTTGATATCGTAGCGAGTGCCGCAGATGCTGACGGAGATGAAACGACTCTAGAATATGAAGGCAGAACAACAGATGATTATTATGAAGTAGGAGATCATGTAATCGGAGTAAGGGCAAAAGATGAAGCAGGTTTTTATTCAGACTGGTTTTCGGTAAATTTCACTGTTGAAAATTCGATCCCAATAGTCACAATGACAGCAACACAGACTAGGACAACGAAGGATGGAAAGTTCTTAGTCAACGTCGAAGCGAGTGCCGCAGATGCTGACGGAGATGAAACAACGTTAGAATATGAAGGTAGAACAGCGGACGATTATTATGAAGTAGGTAGTCATGTAATCAAAGTGAGAGCAAAAGATGAAGCAGGTTTTTACTCGGACTGGTTATCAGTGAATTTCATAGTGAAAAATGCCATCCCAACAGTCACAATGACAGCGACACAAACGAGAAGCACGAAAGATGGTAAGTTTCTAGTCAATATCAAAGCCAGTGCAACCGATGCCGATGGGGATGCAACGACCTTAGAATTTCAAGGCAGAACAGCAGATGATTACTATACAGTCGGAACGCATACCATAAAAGTGAGAGCAAAAGATGAAGCTGGATTCTATTCAGATTGGCTTGTTAAGACCTTTACCATCACAAATGAAGCTCCAACGGCACCGGTTATTTCTCGTTCACCAAATACCAATAGTGTAGCCCCTGGAACAGCAGTGACGATAACAGCCCAAAGTTCGGACCCAGAAGGTGATACTATTTCATATGTGTGGGAAAATCGAAATTCAGAAACACAGACCTATCCATTGGGTAAAAATGTCGTTCGAGTTAAAGCAGTGGATGCAGCAGGTGCTGAATCACCTTGGTCAGCTATTGTCTTCTTTGTAGCGGATGCTTATTCAGGTGGTGGAATGACACTGACAGGACCTGATTCTGTTATCTTGGAAGAAGGACTAGATGGTGCGACGATTACGGAATATACGTTCACAGTACCACCGGTATCAGGGCATAGTGGTAGTGACTATGGACGAGTAAGAGGTTATAACATCAATACCAATCAGTGGGATCAGCTGGATTATGCGACAACAAAAAACGGTATCACCTTTAGTAGAAATCTGACCGCAGGCATCTATTCGCAGTTGGAGTTTTATTATTATACCAATCACAATTGCATGTATAACAAATCGAATATTACCTACTCTGTAGAGTATTATTTTGATTAATTGATGCAAGGTCAGGGCTTTTGCCTTGGCCTTTTTTAGGAGGTGCATATAAATGGAATACGTCATTATGCTTTTGATTGGTGCGATATTATCCGGTTGCTTGGTATATGTAAATACGCTCCTTGACGGTCTTGTTCCGATTGCCCTTCATGCGGAAGACTATATGGACGCACTGCTTGGCACCAGTGGTATAAGCGGTATTTTTGATATTTTCTTTTCCTTTGGAGTGTCGCTGATTGTACTAAAATTTTTGAAAAAAGGATTTGAACGCTATATCTTATGGACGGAAGGTGATGCTGAAATTGATCCAATTATGCTTTTGACTGGATTTTTTAAAGCCCTTGCTATTGCCATCTGCTTTCCTTCGCTTTATGGATGGCTGGCAGATATTATTGATGATTTAAGCAATCAGCTGATTATCGAAGTATCGAATGGCATGGCAACGGATTTCAGTGCCATCATAACCGGGATAACAAGTGCCGGTATATTTACCGGAATCGTATCTATCATTTTCTTCATATGCTTTTTCATGCTCTATATCCAGTTTTTGACGAGAGGCCTTGAAATTCTTATTTTAAGAATCGGTTTGCCTTTGGCATGTGTTGGATTGATGGATCAAGATAACGGGATTTTTAGAACTTATATTCAAAAGTTTTTTCAGAGTACTACAGCTGTGTTAGTGCAAATTGTTTTAGCTAAGCTGGGTGTTTCACTTATGCTCAACGCTCATGTGTTTTGGGGTGTAGCAGCACTTTTATTAGCACTTAGAACACCGAAGTTCTTGCAGGAATTTTTGATTATTTCCGGTGGCAATGGCGGTGGTGGCATGATGAACAGAGTATACTCAACGGCTCGTATCTATCAAATGGGAAAGGCAGTCTTTACCAAGTAAAGGGAGGTTGAAGCAGTGGATTTATTAAAAGAAATGGCAGACGCTTTAATGATCCTGATACGAGTAGGTGCGGTACTTAGAGTTGTCTATTGCTTTATTCATATCGGTACCGATGAAGAGCAAAGTGCCAGCTATAAAAAGAGAATGAAAAACACGGTGATATTTTACGTGTTGGCCGAAAGTATATGGCAGATTAAAGATTTGGTCATGAGCTATTACATGTGATGGAGGTGCTTATGGAAGAAAGAAGAAAGAATCCCCTGTATATTCCGCAGGGGCTGAAAACAAGAGTTGAAATTTTTGAAGGTTTTGGCAAAGAAGAGTTATTTAAAACCATTATGGTAACGCTACTAGCAGGCATCATGGATTTTGTGTATTACATGATTTCCAAAAACGTGGTGGTAAGTATGGTGTCAATTCTTGTTGTTATAGCAGGGAGTGTCATGATGCTCACCAAAGATCGGTCCAATATCTCAGTGGTTGATCAAGTTGGATTTATGATTCGCTTTGCAAGGTCACAGAAATTTTATCCGTATAAATATCTTGATGAATGGAGATGAGCCCATGGAAGAATGGATAAAAAGAGTTAAAAAGTTGTTTGAGTCAATAATAGGTGTTTTAAAAAATCCATATCTCATTGAATCAATGTCAAATGAACTGGATATTCAGTTGATGGAAATCACAAACCTGAAAAGTGATAATACCAGTCTGAATGAAACACTTACTAAACTTAGGGAAGATACTTATTTTCTGAAAGAATCAGAAGGCGAATTACAAGAACAAATAAAAGATGTATCAAAAAGCCTGAACAGTATACTTGAAAAAGTAGTAAAGGAAGTATCGAAACTGGAAGACTATGAAATATATCAGCGACTTCAATTTATCGATCCTGAAGGATGGATTATTTACAGAGCAAGTCAGGAAATCTTGAAACTGGATGTTTTTAAAGAGTTCATTGTTGAAGATAGCATGGGCAGGTTTGAAGAGTCCGATGGACATGATCTTATTGGGTATTTGGAGATTGCGGCATTTGGAGACTGTACCTATAGAATCGTTGGTAGTATGCACGAGGTATTGGATTCCTATACCATTGATTATGAGTCTCAAGAATATAAGGCGTATCAAGACGAACTTTATGCACTTGCCAGTAAAAAGTTGATGGGTGAGCTATACAATAAAGAACCATCGATTAAGTTGGAATTTCTACAGAATTACATGGAAGAGTCAGGACAAATACAGGTTGACCAGAAGAAAGAGGGCCTGCAAGATTTAGGTGATACAAACGAAATGGATTCAGAAGAAGTGACGAGTGATGAGGTGTTGGATGAAGAACTGGAGATTTAGGGAAGTTCTGACTATCAGTTCACTGGCTGGATTGATTGAACTGATGGCTGTAATTAGTGGAGTGCCACTAACATTGAAATTAAGCATATTTGCCTTGATCTTAGTCATTGCAGCTTATATTGATGTGAAGACAAGGACAATACCGGACTGGATTCATTTACTCATTGTAGTAGTGGCATTCATCAGAATTGATTGGATGGATTCTATGCTTGGGTTATTATTCGTACCTTTGCCATATTTTATCATGGCACTCTTAAAGGAAAAAAGTATAGGCGGTGGAGATATCAAACTAATGGGAGCTTGTGGTTTTTATTTAGGCATTCGAGTAGGTTATGTAGCAAGTATTGTGGGCTTGGTTATTACCGTAATATCATATGCAGTCATAAGTTTGATAACCAGTCAAAAGATTAATCAAAGCTTGCCCTTAGCTCCGTTTCTTGGAGCAGGATGCATAGCAACTTATTTTATAATTTAACAACATAAAGCAGGAGGAAAGTAAACGATGAAAAAAATATTTCGAAATAGGATGATCTTGGGGATAGCCAGTATTGTGCTATCTCTTATTATTTGTTTTGGATTGACACCTTTGTTCAATCAAGCCATTACGGAGAAGGTCACTGTTGCAAGAGTAGCGGAGAATATCCAAAAGGGAGACCTGATAACAGCAAAGATGATTGAGACCGTAGAGATTGGTGGTTATAATTTGCCTGACACTGTTCTAAGGCAGGAAGACAGCATTGTCGGCAATTATGCATTAACGGAACTGCATAAAGGCGATTATGTTTTAAACTCCAAGGTTTCCAGTAAACCACTGGCTAATTATGAATATTTAAGCGACTTTGATGGTAGTGAACGTGCCATATCGGTTAGTATTAAAAGCTTTGCTGCCGGTCTATCAGGTAAGTTGGAACAAGGCGATATTGTTACCGTTATGGCATCAGATTTTGGTGATCTGAGAGAAACCGTTAGTCCGGTTGAACTTCAATATGTAGAAGTATTAGCAGTAACCGCCGGATCAGGGCTTGATACCGATGAATATGAAATTGATCAGGAAGCAATTGAGCAAGATAAAGAATTACCGTCAACGGTGACGTTAAAAGTAAATGTCGAACAGGCAAAACTACTTGCAGAGATGGAAGCCAAAGGAAAAATTCAAGTGGTCTTTGTGTATCGTGGAACCGATGAAAATGCAGAGAAGTTTCTACAAGAGCAAAAGCTAATCTTGAAAGCAAACAGTACTGAAAATCAAATCGGAGTTGAAACGTCAGAGGTAATTAGTAATGAAAGCCAGATGGAGGAAGAGTCAGTACCTATGGGTGACGAGATAGAAGGTGATAACGATGAAGAATAATAAAATCATAGCGGTGTGGGGCAATCCAAACAGCGGAAAGACAACACTGAGTATAAAAATGGCAAATGAACTTGCAAAAAATAATAAGAGTGTCATATTGGTGCTTGCTGATCCTTATGTACCAGTAATCTCTACTGTTCTGCCTTTCACTGAAACCAAAGAGCAATCCTTGGGCGCTTTGCTGTCATCTGTACAGATATCACAGGAAAGCATATTGGGAAAATGTATACCGGTTATGAAAACTAAAAACCTAAGTGTTTTGAGCTATCTTCACAGTGAGAACATTCGAACCTATGCTGATTATGGTAAAGAGAGGGTGCTTGATCTTTTTATTTTGTTAAAACACTTGGCAGACCATATTATCGTGGATTGTTCAAGTATGGTACACCATGATTTATTATCAAGAGGAGCGCTTGAAATGTCGGATCAGATTATTCGATTGGTGACACCGGATTTAAAGGCAATCAGTTTCTACGATTCGTCATTGATGTTACTTGGTGAACGAAAATATAATGTGGAAAATCATATTAAAGTCTTATCCAATGTAAAGCCTGTGATGCCAAAAGATAGTATCAGCAATCATTTTGGCGGTATCAATCATGAACTGGAATATTGTGAAGAATTACAACAACAGGCATTGGAGGCAAGACTATTTGAACAGCTCACAGATAAGCCTAGTAGCGGATATAATCAACAGTTATCAGACCTCGTGAATGTGATTTTTTCAGAAGAGGTAGTTGCTGAAAAAGAAGAGAAGAAAGCAAGAAAATCATTGTTCAAGAGGAAGGAGGAACTGTAAATGAGTAGTATAACGTTTGAATCAGCAAAGAATATTCGTGAATTCTCGGATATTCTTTACGAAGTACAAGAGTATATTTCCGGTAAGTATGCAGTGTTGATATCTCATGACAGTGAACATCAAAAAGAGCAGATGAAGTCCTATATCACAAAGTACCTGATGGATTATTCATTGGCCGTTGATGGTATGGGTCTGGATGAGCTGGTTGAATCACTTTATTCAGAAATGGCAGAATACTCATTTTTGACAAAGTACCTGTTTCGCAGTGACATTGAGGAAATCAATGTGAACGCATGGAATGATATTAAAGTCACTTATTCAAATGGTGACATTATTCCAACAAAAGAAATCTTTAATTCCCCAAGTCATGCAATTGATGTCATCAGAAGATTGCTTCATAAAAGTGGTATGATACTAGATCAATCCCAACCTATCGTGGTTGGTCATTTATCTGAACGTATTCGTATCACGGTCCTTGGGCAAGGGGTTATTGATCCGGCAATCGGTGTGGCTGTATCCATCCGTATTGTAAATCCTAAAAAGCTGGTTAAAGAAGATTTCATCAGACAGAATACAGCCAGCGAAGAAATGCTGGACTTTCTATCCTTGGTCCATCGTTATGGTGAAAGCCTTTGCATTACCGGTGCAACTTCCAGTGGGAAAACAACGTTGATGAGCTGGATTCTTTCGACCTTACCGGATAACAAGAGACTATATACCATTGAAAATGGAACGAGAGAGTTCAATCTGGTTAAAAGAAATGAGAAAGGCGAAGTTATCAACAATGTTATCCACACAGTAACTAGGCACAGTGATGATCCAAAGCAAAATATAAACATGGTTAAACTTCTTGAAACAGGACTGACGGTTAATCCGGATTATATCTGTGTCGCAGAAATGAAATCGGAAGAAGCCTTTTTCGCCCAAGAATCGGCAAGGACGGGGCATGGTGTAACAACGACCATTCATGCCAGTTCATGTATAGCCACCTATTACCGGATGGTGACACTTTGTAAACAGCGTTATGATATGGACGAGAGAACCCTTTATAATCTGGTAACGGAAGCATTTCCTATTGTTGCTTTTTCAAAAAAACTGGAAGACAACACGAGGCACATTATGGAAATAACCGAATGCGAAATCAAAGAAGATGGCACAAGAGCAATCAGGACACTATACAAGTTTAATGTGACCGACAATATTGTCATAGATGGGAAGCTTAAGATTATGGGTCATTATGAAAAGGTCAACGAGATATCACCTTCACTTGAAAAGCGCCTGTTGGAAAATGGTATGCCAAGTGGCGTGCTGACTAAATTTAAGCGAGGTGACATTCATGAATAGTATGTTATTTATCGCATTCTTAGCAATGGTGATTGGATTTTACCTTACTCTTAAAATATCACCCCATGCATTATTAGATGATATTTTAAGGAAAAGACAGATTAAAGAGCCGGCACTTAACGACAGAATCAGAGCGTTAACATCCAAGAAACAGAAAAAGGGTTTGAAGAAGCTCATTGATGAAACCAAGCACATCCTAAAAATGACCAATAAAGAAAATCTATTTATGCTGATTGTCATGATTTCAATGATATTAATGACGATTGGCTTTTTTATTGCCATCACGCTGGATAATCTATTTCTGATGCCGGTATTGGCAGTTGGGTTTTCATTACTGCCCTTTTGGTATGTGCAATTTACAGCAACGAAATGGAAGAAAGGTTTAAATGGCGAACTGGAAACGGCATTGTCGGTAATTACGACATCTTATATGCGAAGTGAAAACATCATTACAGCTATAGAGGAGAATGTGAGCTATATTAATCCACCGGTTCAAGATGTGTTCTATGCATTTTTGACACAGACGAAACTCATTAATTCGAATATAAAAATGGCACTTGAAGGCTTGAAGCCTAAGATAGACAGCTCGGTTTTTCATGAGTGGATTGATGCTTTGATTGATTGTCAGGAAGATAAGAATCTGAAGAACACATTAACGCCAATCGTTGCCAAACTGTCGGATATGCGCATGGTATCAGCGGAACTGGATTATCTTTTATATGAACCGGTAAAAGAGTTTGTGACGATGGCATTGCTCTTAATCGGTAATATCCCCCTTATGTACATGTTGAATAAAGACTGGTATGAAACGTTGATGTTCACAGGCATTGGAAAATTTGTATTGGCTGTTTGCGGTGTTGTCATATTCGTTTCATTAGCAGCAGTTGTGAAGTTATCAAAACCTGTGGAATATACCAGGTAGAAAGGAGGCACAGAATGTTTCAGATATTATTTTTATTTTCAGTGACCTTTTCAGTGGGCATGTATCTCATCTTAAAAGATGCATTGCATCTGCCTTCTGGAAGGAGTATTAAGGCAGTACAGGTTATTGCTAAACGTGAACGGAAAAAGTCAAAGAATTTTGAAGTGCTCATTAATGACTGGGCGATCCGATTATCAAAGATTGTTCATCTAACGGAATACAGCAGACGGAAACTGAGGGCAACACTGAAATCAGGAAATATAAAACTTTCGCCAGAAACTTTTGTTGCAAAGGCTTGGCTTAAAGCAGGGATGATGCTCCTATTTATCATTCCTGCTTTACTTATATTTCCAATGATCTTTCCGGTAATCCTCTTTTTAGCTGTTGCTGTTTATTTTAGGGAAATTAGAAGTGCAGATGAAGCAGTTAGAAAAAGAAGAGAAGACATCGAATTTGAATTGCCACGGTTTGTATCAACCTTGTCGCAGGAACTAAAGGCCAATCGAAATGTGCTTAATATTTTAGAGACATATAAGCAAAATGCAGGAAGCAGTTTTAAAAATGAGCTGGAGATTACGGTTGCGGATATGAAGTCAGGCAGTTATGAATCAGCATTAACCAGAATGGAAACAAGGCTTAATAGCTCTTCTTTATCAGAAACAATAAGGGGACTTATTGGCGTACTGAGAGGTGATGATGGTGTCGTTTATTTTCAAATGTTATCCCATGATCTCAAACAATTGGAACTACAACGATTAAAGACCATAGCCATGAAAAGACCGGCGAAGATAAGAAAATATTCCTTTGCAATGCTCTTTTGTTTCTTGATGATGTATTTATCGGTTATGTTTGTTGAAATTATAGAAACCCTTGAAAAACTATTTTAAGGAGGTGGGCATGTGAGAGCGATTTTGATGTCAAAAAAAGGAGAAGGCTATATCGATGTGGTGGTCGTTGTACTGGTAGTAATGATGGTCATTGCATTAGGAGTGAAAGTATACCCTGTCTTTTTAATGAAGAGCGATCTGAATACTTTTGCCAATGAACTGGCCAGAGTTGCAGAGATAGAAGGTCGAGTTGGTGCAGAAACCAATAGTAAGAAGAATGAACTTAGATCGAGCCTTGGGATTGATCCTGATATTGAATGGTCAACAACCGGCAACATTGATTTAAATGAAGAATTCAGTCTTGTCTTGACGTTACCAGTAGATATTGGATTTTTTGAATTCGGGTCTTTTCCCATTACGCTGACTTCCAAAGCAACCGGAAGATCGGAGGTATATCATAAGTGAATAGAATAATGAAAGACAGAAGTGGTAATGCGGCTCTCTTTGCTATTATCATAATTCTTTGTTTAATGCTGTTGTTTACAGTAATCAGTGAGTATTTAAGGTTGCAGATTATTGCAAGTGGCGTTAGAGATGCATTACAATCTTCCGTTATTGCAGTGGCTACAGAGAATTATGATGAAGTCTACAATGGTTTGCGGGAAGGTTACTCTGGTGGTTATCGGCTGAGTGAGACAGATCAGTGGGAAGAACGAGTCGATTCAGGTGCGGTGATAACGAAGCTAAGTGATAAGCTGGGACTGATTGATGGGATAAAATATGCGGGTGAGTACATGGAATATCAGTTATCAGATTTGGACATTCAGATCAATAATGCGCCATTTGCAATCAATGACAATGATAGCAGGTTTGAGGCTGAAGCGTGGGTGACATTAACGGTTCCACTTTCTTTTGGTTGGGATCATTTGCCACCGATGGAAATCAGGCTTAAAGTTGATGCTGGATACAGTCCAAAGTTCTAAAAATAAGGGAAGTATAGACAAATAAAAATCCTAATGATAATATGTATATATGGAACATGTATAAATTATACATATTGTTATTGGAGCTGACGCATATGAAAAATAAACCAACAATAAATCTGAATGAACCAAGCTTTTACATCCTGTTAGCCTTATCTAAGGAACCAATGAGTGGTTATGAACTGACCAGAACGATCTATGACCTTACAAAAGGACGACTTGAAGTAAAAACAGGCACCATGTATCCTACGCTGAAAAGGTTGTCAGAGCATCAGCTCATTGATCTGATTGAGGATCAAAGTCAGGAAAGAAACAAAAAGATCTATCAATTGACAGATGAAGGAAAACAGTTACTTCAGACGGAAGTTGATTTGTTAAATGAAAAGATAGAAGAGGTTAAGTCGATTATGAATAAAACCGAAGGAGGTCGTTGATTATGAAAAAGATGATCATGAAAAATAAAACAGCCATCACTGGAGTTTCATTAGTTGCTATTGCGATGATAATTGGCGTGATGATTTTCACTAAATTGAACAGTGGCGATGTGGTAGCAGATGATGTGATAAAGGATGAAGATGCTACTAATCCTGTTGTTGAGGAACTTGTAGAGAATGAAAATGAAGAAGTCACTGTTGAAGTACCTGAAATCGTGGAAACCGAAACGATTGTTATAGATCAAAAGGATCAGGTTACTACAATAGAAGAACCATTACCGGAAGAACCCGAAAAACCTGAACTTGAAGCACCAGAGGAAACCCCAGTATCAGTTGATGATCTGAATAATAGGGATACCGAACCACAATATGATGAAAAGGATGTGGTTATCGAGTCAGAAGAAGTTATTGTTGTAGTGGATGAGGATGAAAATGTTACACCAGAGCCGGAAGTGAGTGAAGAAGAGCAAAGTGACTTAGTGCCAGCTTCTGAAAACCCATTTGCTAATCCTGAAAATGCTGGTAATGCAACTGAAATCGATGGATCAGATATTAGCGATTATGTTCCTGGAACAGGTGATAAATTCTAACAAATAACACGTTTGAGATAGTTCTATTAAGAGCTATCTTTTTTTATGGAAGGAGAAGTAAGATGAGATCTATTAAAAATGTTTTTCTGCTTGTGCTTATAGGTGTGTTATTTTTGAATTGCACAGCAGTATATGCAGAAGATAATGCAGACTCAGGTACAGGCGACACAGGTAGTGCTCTTGCAGATAAAGGGTATTACAGGGGAAGTGAGTATATGTACAAAGTATCTGTGTATGTTGGTTTGTCGGATCAAGCAGATCAGAATACGAATTTAGCCTCTGAATGGAAGATGATTGGGACAAAACCGGTTTATGTGAAACCTTCAAATTTCACAATGCCTTCAGGGGTATTTTATGGCTCCGATAATAAGGTGAATTATCAATTGGGGAGTGCATTAACACCTAACGGTGGCCCTATGATAACTACAGATAATCCACCGCCAATTCCTATAACAAATGGGGGTAATATAAACTCTGTAAAATCATATTTTGGTGATACAGCCACGCTCAACTACTTTATTGATGCTTTTGCAACACAAAAACGAACTACAAGAGAAGGCTTAGTCGAAAGCATAGTTTTCAACATTAACGGTGAATTAAAGAATTATCCAGCAGAAGAAATACTACCAATCAAAGTTGATGGAGAGTATCAGAATAAAGTACCATGGTTGATTGTTTATGAGCCTGTAATAATTTCATATTTGAAAGACGGAACCACGGTTTTAGCGTTTACTGCTACAGAATATGCCCTAGCTCAAAAGCTGGGGTATTTTAATTTTAGAGGTGGTTCAGATGGACAGTATATATCAGGCATGACGCATTCGGATTTGCCGAATTCAGTATTTCTTGAGGAGAGCTGGTTCGGCTTTCCAGTGACATCAGCTTTACCTGACAATGTCTATTGGGAGTTGGATCGAATTATTGCAGGTGGTGGTTGGGGCATGAGGCTATTGAAAGCCAATGCTGATAATGTTGTAGAAAACGATACAGAATATGATTATGAGTATCGTGTGGATACGGACGTGATTACTTCTGTGCGAATTTATGCAGATGAAGATATAACCCCTGATAATCGACATAAGAGCGAAGCTGCCTACAATAATCCGGTGGATAATACGGCGACCATTACGATGACTGCCAATGGATATTCCAGTAGCACAGAAGTGGTTATTCCAGCAGGTGGATCAGAGTTGGTTTGGTTGAAATGGCATACGCCGAGTGTTCCAGGTGATGTTACGATTCGAGTGAATGTCAGTGGAAATAACGCTGCTAAGATTGATGGAACAAGTCGAAGTGCAACATTAACAGGTAAAGTAGTGGATATGAGTTTAAGAGAGCCTCCTAATCCGACGGCTAATGACAGAAATGATGATTTTATACTACCGGACATTCCTAATAAAGCCGAGAAGACAACAGCGAACTGGGGCATATATGATTGTAACTGGATTCCGGTTTGGGTATGGCATCCAAAATGGGAATGGGAAGCAGATTGGCATCGTGTATCTGAATATGGTTGGATTGGTTCCGGGGAGGACAGACATTGGGGCGTAACAGGACATCATTGGGTAGACAGAGGTCAATGGGTGGATAATGGCAATTTTGTAGATGAAGGGTATTGGGAATATGGCTATACAAATTATTATGCAAGTTTAACTGGCGCCATGACATTGGAACCGGATGAACATTCACCAACAGCGGATGAAAAAATAATGAAATCAGGCTATGGTATTGATGTTAATGTTTCGACCTACCCAACAAGCAATGCTCCAGCTTCTCATGTGACCAATGCGCAAAATGTCATTACGTACTTTCCAGAGTTCAGCTATGAAACTTATTGGAGACTGCTTGACGAGATTGGTTCAGGAGAGTTTGTTTTCAAGGAAAATAAGTATTCAACCTTTAATAGCAGGGTACATTTTACACCGCTTTGGTTTCCGGATGAAAGATATAGTGTCTATGCAGAAATTATTGATCTATGGACTCCGGACGGTATGTTAAGAATAAATGCAACAGATGACGTGACCATTGAAGGAGATTTATATATGGATTGGCACATTGGACCCAAATAGAGGAGGTATGCAAAATGGCAATTGATCCTGCAACGCTAAAGGTAGCTGCCAAGATTGCAACAACCGCATTATCAGATGAAAAGGGCAGGCAAATCATTTTGATTGCCTGCCTTTTACCTTTGATTATCATTCTACTGGTGTTATCGTCACCGTTTGCAATCTACTTTTCAATTATTGGTGGGCAAGAAGATGTGTCAATCGTCAGTGTAATCGATGAAATGCAAGAAGAGTTCAGATATAAAATAGAGCAAGAAAAGTCAGATTCGACAGCTGATGTTATAAAAACAATTATTATGGGCAGTGAAGATGGAACGCTTATCAATAATTCAGAAGATGTTTTGATTGCCTATGCCGTAAAATACAACGTTACGAAGGAAGGTGCTGAACAGATGGCGGTATTATCAGAGGATCAGGTGGAGAAACTGAGACAGGTTTATCGGGATATGAATATAATATCAACATCTTATAGCAGTACATCAAAAGAAGTCCAAGTAACCACAAAAAACGAAGACGGTGAGTCTATCTCTGAAACAAAAATAGTGATAACAACCACAAAAGTAATTACCATTGACAGTTTAACAGCCGAAGAGATTGGTCAAATCTATGGATTCGATGATGTCCAAAAGCAAGTCATTTCAGAAATGCGTCAAAGCAGCTATGGCGTTTTATTGGCAGCAAGTAGTGTAAAAATGTTTTTAACTGACGAAGAAATTGAGGCGATAAAAAGTTATATCCCAGAGAGAGTAACAATAGAAAGTATTTCCGTAGTTGATGCAGCAGAAAGTTTGGTCGGCAAGGTGCGTTATTTTTGGGGTGGGAAAAGTCTTGCCATTGGATGGGATGACCGTTTCGGAATCAATACGGAAGTGACATCACCAGGTAGTTCATCGACGGGTACAATACGTCCTTTTGGATTGGATTGCTCCGGATTTGTGACGTGGGTATTTGTCAATGCAGGTTTACCTGCTGGCTCTATTGAAGCAACTATAGGACATGGGACAACAGCACAGTGGAACACATCAACAAGTGTACCAGCTAGTTCAGTCATGGCAGGTGACCTAGCTTTTCTTGCAACACCGGGAACCAGAAAAGTCAATCACATTGGGATTGTTATAGGTAGAAATGATGAAGGACAGATTATGGTCATAAATTGTTCTTCAGGAGCAAATAACGTGACAATATCAACGGCAGAGAGTGTCGGTTTTCAATATTATAGAAGACCGGCTGTATTAATCAATTAAAGGGCAGGAGGCTAAGCATGAATCCAATATTACCGATTATTATGATTTTATTATGTGCTATTGCAGGAGCAGTAGCCTTTTTCTTTTTGAAAAGACTGAAGCAGAGCAAAAGTGAACAAGTGAATGAACAGCAGAAAACAGCTCAGGAATTTGTTAACGTCAAAGACATCCATGATAGATTTTTATATACGAGGGATGGTCAGATTATCGCATATATCAAAATTCATCCAATCAGCATAGATTTATTTTCAGACAGTGAAAAGGAACAGATATCAAAGGTGCTAACGGCTGAATTATCCAGTGTGCAGAAACCATTTAAGTTTCTGGCGGTATCTAGACCGGTGGATATCACCCCACTGGTCAATGAGTATCAAAGTTTATTGTCAGAGACCACAAACCAGAAGCAAAAAGAGCTTCTTCGTCATGAGATCATGGAGATCAGCAATTTTGCTACCAGTGGTGAAGTTATTGAGAGAAACTTCTTTATTATGCTGTGGAGTCGATATAGAGACGGTGTTGAAGCTGATCTGATGAAAGAGTGTCAGGAGATGGTTCATAAGTTTGAAAGCGTAAATATCAGCACGGATATAATCAAAGAGCAAGAAATCGTCAGGTTGTGTAATCTAATAAATAATCCAGCATATATTAATTATGAATAGAGAAGCTTGAGTATAATATCACGTAAAATGGTTATAATGAATATAAAATAATTAGAAATAGATACATAATGTATCGAATATAAAATATAATTTTACAAATCAAGAACTTTGTGATAATATTTATTGTAACCGGAGGTGTATGTAATGAAAGATTCTATGATTCGTATAAAAGAAGCTGAACTCTATAATATAAAAAACGTTGAATACGGGAAACTGGATTTCCTAAGTGATAATACAGCATCAAATAAATCAACTCGTTCTGAAATCCTTGGCATATATGGTCAAAATGGCTCAGGCAAAACAGCCTTTGTAGATGCTATGTGGATTGTGAAACATCTCATAAGTGGGCAAGAGCTGCCTAAAAATGCAGGTGATTATATTTTTGAGAAAGAAGAAACAGCAACCATTAAACTAGGTTTTGATTTGAACCAAGAAGATCACATATATCAGATTTTTTACGAAGCGGAGATTGAAAGAACGGATGAAAACAAAGCCAGAGTCATTCGGGAATATTTAGCTTACAAAGAATTCATTAAAGGAGACTGGACGAGCAAGGCTGGCATAATAGATTATCAACTTGAAAATAAAGAATATACGTTTAAACCGGTTAAAAACCACCGTTTACTCACCTCAAAAAATGCAGATGTTCAAATTGATTTGGGTGTGGCGAAGAAGATGTCAGAGAAAAATTGCACTTCCTTTGTTTTTGGCACGGAGTTCGAAGACATCATTAAAAAAAGCGAAGCTTTTAAAAGCTATACAGATATTATTTTGGCGTTAAAGCATTATGCCAAAGTCAATCTCTTCATCATCAAGAACCATCATTCAGGGATGATTAACATGAACTTACTGATTCCCTTTAGTTTTAGGCTGTTGGATGAGAAAAAGGTGACGCAAGGAGACTTGGCGATTGGCCTGTTAAAGCCATCAGTCGTTCCGGAAGAAGTGTACAATGTTGTCTTCAAAATTATTGAGCAAATGAACATTGTACTGGAAACGATTGTTCCGGGGCTGAACATTGGACTCAAAAACCATGGTAAACAACTGACGGATGATGGCAGTGAAGGCATTCGGATAGAACTTATATCTATAAGAGAAGATATAAAAGTTCCGTTAAAATATGAGTCAGACGGTATTAAAAAGATTATCTCAATATTGAGCACGTTGATTACAATGTTCAATAATCCGACCGTATGCATGGTTGTTGATGAACTGGACGCAGGTATCTTTGAATATTTACTTGGTGAGATTCTTCAGATCATCAGTGAAAACGGAAAAGGACAGTTGATCTTCACGTCTCATAACTTAAGACCACTTGAGATGCTTAGTACAAGTTCGATTATCTTTACAACAACGAATCCCAAAAACCGATATATGCGTTTTACAAATGTGAAAAGTAATAATAACCTTAGAAACCTCTATTATCGAAGCATCAACCTCGGTGGACAAAAAGAGGAAATCTATAAGGAGACCAATAGCTTTGATATCAGTCGTGCTTTCAGGATTGCTGGGAGGGTTGATTGATGAAAACAAAAAAAGTCATATTATTCATCGTAGAAGGTGTTACGGATAAAACATCGCTAGGTGGGATTATCGATAAATTAGTTTCATCCAATCTTGTAAGGTTTTATATCACAGGTGGCGACATTACCAGTGACCGGTTCTCCAACAGCGCCAATGCCGTCAGTAAAGTTAATGATCATGTGAAAAACTTTCTTGGTAGAGAGATAGGTCTTAAAAAAGGTGATATCATTCAGATTGTTCACCTCATTGACATGGATGGGGCATATATTGGCAGTGATCAAATTCAAGTAGAAGATATCGAGGGATTCGCTTATTCTGAGACTGCAATTACTGCAAGTTCAGTCGACCGAGTTACTGAAAGGAACAACAGAAAGCAGCAAGTAATCAATCGATTATCTTTATGTCCTAAAATATCAGGGATACCATATAGTATGTATTACTTCTCATGTAATCTTGAACACGTATTGCATAATGAAGTGAATCTAGCGGATGAACTTAAGATGGAATATGCCGAGCGATTTTCGGATTCCTATTATAAAACGGAATCTACATTTGTTGATTTCATACGTGATGAACAGTTTGCAGTCACAGGAGATTACAAAGAGACTTGGGAGTTTATAAAACTTAATGGTAATTCTCTTAAGCGATACAGCAATTTTCATTTGTTTTTTGAATGAAAAACAATTAAATAGATGAACACAATCATATGAAGACATAGCACATCGTTGCTGTGTTTTTTTGTACCCAAAATGGAGGTTAAACAAATGAAAAAGATACAGACCAATCTAGCATCGGTTAACAACAGCCTATTAAACATTATCACCCCAATCGGCTTAGAACTAAAACGGAACAGTCTGATAATAGGCGAGAATACAGGAAGAATATACGGTATCGTCAAATACCCACAAAAAGTCGATTACGGCTGGCTCGCCAAGATTACTAATATTCCTGGAACGGTAGTGGGGATTACATTTATTCCTATCGATAATGGTGAATTCATATCGGGATTATCAAAGAGTGTGATTCAAAATAGAAGTGCTGCTGAATCAGCAAAAGATCCACTGATCAGACAAAGAGCAGAACAAGCAGCACTTGATGGTGAAAAAATCATGTTGCAAATAGACAGAGAAGGAGAGACCGTTGGAACCATGATCATTTCCATCATGGCCATAGCAAGGGAAGACAGTAACTTTCAAAAGATTTGCAGAAAGACGGAAAGCATCATAGCTACTAGCAAAGCAAAACTTAGAATTATGTCAAACCTGCAAGAGCAAGCATTTAAAAGCATAGCACCATATTATACCCTCGATGAAGCCATTGGAGAAGTTCTGAAAAGAGTCATTCCAATGAGTAGTTTTGTCGGGGGGGTTCCTTTTTCATCATCCGGTTACAATGATGGTACCGGTTATTACTTCGGAAGAGACAATACAGGCGGTCTTGTTGTACTTGATCCGTGGAAAAGGGGGAATGACAGAACCAATACTAATTTTACGATTATGGGCGTAGCGGGGGTGGGGAAGAGCACCGTTGTTAAGCATATTGCACTTTCAGAGTATATGAAAGGTACTAAAATCATATTCATTGATCCCGAAAGAGAAATGAAAGATTTGTGTATGGCACTGAATGGAGATTGGATTAATGCAGGTGGTGGTACCAATGGTAAAATCAATCCCCTGCAGATCAGACCGACCCCCATTGATAACGATGATCAATATTATAAGGATGAAGGCAATGGGATGGGAGATATGGCCATATACATGAAAAATCTTGAAATATTCTTCAGCCTGTACTTACCCTCAATATCCGACAAGCAAAAAGCTATTCTCAAGAATACACTTATTGAGCTCTATAACAACTTTGATATTTATTGGGATACGGATATCAATAGGTTATCTAATGAAGACTTTCCGATATTCAATGATCTGCATAAGCTATTAAAGGAAAAAATAAAAGACAAATCAGCATCACCTAATGAACAAACTGAATATGAAGAACTGGCGTTACTGCTTCAAGACATTGCTCTTGGTAGTGACGCTTTTTTATGGAATGGAAAAAGTTCGATTGAGACCAATACAAGATGTATCTGTTTGGATACCCACGACCTGCAAAATACCAGTGATAATATCAAACGAACTCAGTATTTCAACATTCTTACGTGGTGCTGGCAGCAGATGAGTTTGGATAGAACAGAACCTGTACTTCTAATCTGTGATGAAAGCTACCTTATGATTGATCCTAACGTGCCACAGTCATTGGTATTCCTTAGGAATGTTGAAAAGAGAGCAAGAAAGTATGAAGCTGGGATAGCGATTATTTCCCACTCTGTTGTAGATTTTCTTGATCCGAAGGTCAAAATGTATGGACAAGCATTATTGGATATTCCAGCATATAAGATACTCATGGGCTGTGATGGTATGAACTTAATTGAAACAAAACAGTTATTCAATCTGACAGATGCTGAAGAACAGCTATTGTCACAAAAGAAAAGAGGGAATGCACTGGTGATGATCGGGTCTAAAAGACTTTATGTTAATTTCCAGATCCCTGAGTATAAATTCAAATTCATGGGAAAATCCGGAGGAAGGTAGGTATTTTTGTTGAAAAAGAAAATGGTCATAGAACTTTTAGTTTATATAGTAGCTGTTGTTATTGGGATTATTATGCTGTATACGTATGAACCGCAGGAAGTAGAAATCGTAATACCGTCAGACTTCCAAGTGGAGCAGACAGGAGGGGCAAATGATGCTTTTATACCTATCGAGTAATGAACACATTAATATGCTGGATTTTCTTAATGATGAGCTTGGCATCATCATTAAGAAGCTATCCGGCACTTTTTCACTGAAACAATTTATCATCGGTGACCTTAGAAGCCTAAACCACTTCCAATATATCGTGGTTGACCTAAATGCAATAAAGGATTCAGACCGTGAAATAATGGATGCTGTTAGTGCTTATAAGAAAATGTTTACATCTAGGATGATATTTTATATTGAAGATATTGATATACACCGTGAGTTAGCCTTTGAGCTCGTTGAGAACGGAATTTTTAATATGGTCACTGCAAATGATGTTGAAACTCTAAAATTAGAATTTCTTAAATCCATCAGTGATTTAGGCATCAACAAAAGAGAAATCTTGTCAAAGCTTTCACCTGATAATAAAAAATCGAATAATGCTTTAGAGTTAAATGACTTTATCAAAAAGGAAATTAAGATAGCAGTTACAGGGCTGCAA